>OGFG01000142.1_pt1 | contig 83239 bp, 66 predicted proteins | sample 1570761 | NCBI WGS metagenome assembly OGFG01 (sample SAMEA2581938, study PRJEB24529) | metagenome | biome: Human gut stool | place: China | collected 2011
AGAGTCCTAAGAACAACTAAGCTTCTCCCAAAAGTCAAGATATGCATAAATATAACTTGTTATACACGGTTAAGTTCATAAGGCATGTTTTGACACCCGAATCATTATAGAAAATTTACTGATTATATAAAAATGAGCGGAAGGAGAGTGGCTTGCGAATATTGTTGGCTATGCATTGCAGAGAATTTTACCGTTCTGTTTTTGTATTTTGTAAGTATATAAGTGTGGCAAAAGGAGATGAAATATATGATAAGATTATATAATTCATTAACCAGACAGATGAAAAATAAAAGTACTAATGGTGGTTTTTCACTGATTGAGCTTTTGGTTGTGGTTGCTATTATGGCAGTACTTGTCGGTGTGATTGCGCCTACATATATATCATACATGCATAAGGCGAGAGTAGCTGCAGACTGGGCAAATCTTAGGTCGTATTATACAGTAATACAGGCGGATTACATATCAACCGGAAAATATAATCAGGACATTCTGACTACAGATATGGATCGACCGGATAATTGGCGTTTGACGGAGATTACTTATCCTGATGGAACGAAGGTGAAGATGAAAGATGGATATTTTGCAATAGCTAAAGATGGAAATGAGAGTGGCTACCAGATATCCTACTATTGCAACAAGTGCCTTACAGATTGGGATAAGCATGGCAGTACTTGTACAATTGTGATTGGTGATACGAATTAGCATGAAGAAACATAAACTAAATCAGCATGTTTTGACAGATGGACTTTTTATTAAAAATTTGCTGCAGTGCTGAATAAAGTGTTTGACATTTGCATAAAATGCAGATATACTATAAGCCTATGGATTTGTGTTTAACATTTCCGCGCAGCCGGGGAGATAGCGGTGCCCTGTACCTGCAATCCGCTACAGCAGGGGTGATGTCTTTCCTAGGGAAGCCCACAGAGGAGCTGCCCGGTATAAGCGGCGTTGATATCTTGGTCTTACGCAATAGGAATCTGTGAACCATGTCAGGTCGGGAACGAAGCAGCATTAAGCAGAAGCTCTTATGTGACGTGAGGGTGCCGGGGTTGAGTTGGCTGTATCGGTAACGTCCTTTGTGCCTTTTCGAAGAAAGATGCGCGGATTATAAAAATATATTGATAATTTTAAATACCATGGTGAAGTAGAGAACCATGGTATTTTTTTACACTAATGCGAACTAATGTTCGGAAAAAACATTGACAACATATAATACCTAATGTATAATATATGAAAATATATCTTAGGGTTAAAGAAGGGGGTGTTTTATGTGGAAAAGATATATATTGTTTATGAAGAAAGAGAAGAGAGCCGTTTTTGTGGAATTAAAGGTGTATGGAGAAATAGAGAACAGGCTATCGACTTTATGAAGCAGCTGATTAGGAATAATGAGCTATATTCTAAGATAAGTGACATAGACTTTTTTAAAGGGTATGCACAAAGTGATCCGATGTACAATGAAGATATTTATTCTGATTATTATGTGTGGGAATTGGAGGTGAAATAATTTATTTTAAGTTGGAAATCATAAAATATAAAGTGTGCTTTTAAATAAATCTGCTTCATTTAAAAACACACTTTACATAGTCGAATGGAAGGTTTTAATCAAGATAAGGTTTAAGATATTTATTAAAATGCTCTACCAAATATTTTCCATTTACACCCGGACGCCACATAAAGAAATTTTTGTCATATTCATCAAACCAAAATGCGATTTCACGATTCCTTTTCGGATCACGAGTAATGTCACCCTCAAAAACAACCCAGAATGGTAAAATAGATTGATCGGTTATTTTACCAACATTTCTATATGCTTTAATTAATCCTGGAGTAAATAATTTGCACATACGTTCATGTGCATTGCCTCTTCCGGCACTTGGATCTTTTCCCTCAACCCAGCCGTCTTGTCGTTTTATTTCACCGAAAAGAATTTTTCCTGTCTTTATATTTGTAATAGAAAAATCAGGAGATACTCCCCAGCCGCGATTTTGAGCATTTTTCATGGCTTTAGGATCAGGATTATAAATCTGAGATAGAGTTTCATCTGATAATTTTACACTATCGTAAAGATGTTTTAAATCTTTAGGATGATCTGAAATTACATAATTGGTATTTTGAAAGGCTTCGTTAAATACTTCAATTAGATTTTGTTCTGCAATGCCGGATTTGCCAGCAGGACCGGATTCCTTCTGCCAGTTGTCGCGTTGTTTTAGGTTTTCTTTTGCCATTTAGTAACCTCCGTTTTACACAAAATCACATATTTTTAAATAAATCTTCCAGAGTAATTTCAAATCCATCTGCAATTTTTTTTATATTTTTAAGAGATATGTTTCTCTTTCCGGATTCAACAGAAGCATAGTAAGTACGATCCATGTCTATTTTTAATGCAAATTTCTCCTGGCTATATCCTTTTTCCTGACGTAGTTTTTTGATTCTTAATGCGAAATCATTTGTTATCATTAAATAGTTCACCTCTTTTGAAAATTTTATAATGTATGATGCATATATAACAACGGACTATAAGTAACAAAACGGTTGACTTAGTAAAATATATGGACTATTCTATAATTATATTAAGAATGAGGTGAAAGAATGAGCCAAAAGAAAAATGTTACAGCGTATTCGATATATAATGTCGAGCAGAAAAAAAGGACAAAGATTAATCCGCTTGAAGATATATACCCTAAATTACCTGAAGAAAAATATGAAGTAATTTATGCAGATCCACCATGGGATTATGGTGGTAAGATGCAGTATGACAAGTCAACAATTAAGGGAGAAAATGAGGGATTTGAAAAGAAAATATTTATTAGCTCAGCTGCTTTTAAATATCCAACTGTCAAGTTGAAACAGTTGAAGGAATTAGATATAAATTCTATTGCGGCGGACGATTGTATTCTTTTTATGTGGACAACGGGACCTCAAATGGCTAATTCGATAGAGTTAGGCACTGCATGGGGATTTGAGTATAAAACAGTTGCATTTGTCTGGGATAAGATGGTGCATAATCCGGGAAGATATACATTAAGTCAGACAGAGTTTGTACTTGCGTTTAAAAAAGGAAAATTTCCACAGCCTCGCGGAGCAAGAAATATAAGACAGATGGTAACAGTACGTCGTGGTGAGCATAGTGTAAAACCAATTGAAATAATTGATGGAATTACGAAGATGTTTCCGACACAAAAGAAAATAGAATTGTTTGCACGTAATAATTATATTGGTTGGGATAATTGGGGACTTGAGATACCGGATGAAAAAATAGAAATAAAAACGGTTGAAGAGCTGGATAAGGAAAAATCTCCAAAAGCGAAAGAAGAATATGTTCAACAGGAATTAGAGCTTGAATATTAAGCAAAATATTTAAACAAAATATGTGTATTGTATGTAAAAGTAATAAAGCTACATTCGTAATCTTGAATGTAGCTTAGGATTATAAATCTGTTTGGTTTAATGTCTACAGCAAAGTTTAGTTATCGAAATTCGAGTGTTTACGCTTTCTTATGCTTATGCCTTCCCCACACATGGTAGAGCACTTCAATGCGGTTGTAAATCCAGTAGCCTACAACACCGAGTTTTTCGACAATAGGGCCACGGTTGCGGTGCATGTTGGTGAAGAGTTCGTAAGGGACGGAAGGTCTTTTGGCTCCGGTCGGGTCTTTTATTGCGGCAATCAGGTCATCATTGCAATGAATGTCGCATGGAAACTCAGTCCATGATGTTCCGATTACCTCAGGACGGTGGGTGTCGGTGCCGGCAGTCTGCGGTTTGTTAAGGCGTATAGCAAGCTCTCTCGCCGATTCGTTAGCTGAATGCTTGGCAACGGAATTATAGCTTTCTATGAAGTCGAATTTTTCCAAAAACTCCGGGTGGAGCCTTCCAAAGCGCGTGTTCATGAAGGCATAGTAGCCGGTGTCATATGGATGTGCAGGGCCTAGTATTCCGCCGATTGAGTGTACGATTTTTTCAAGGTGAGCTACGGAAAGCCCGCGTATGCCGATAAGACGGGATTTCATAATATCGGAGCCCTTTATTGTATTTGGAAGGATGACAATTATGTGTCCGCCGTTTCTTGTGTCATACTCTATTCCTTTTAACACTGTAAAATGTCCGGCTGCGCCGAGTTCATTTTTGATACGCTGCCAGTGCTCATAGCCCTTGTAGGAATTGTGGTCGGTTATGAGCATGCCGTCCACGCCTTTGTTAATAAGTTCGTTTACATAATCTGCTATACCAACGCGGGCATCTATTGAGCCTTCGTTGGTATGGCAGTGCATATCTATTTTCAAGTTTTCTCCATTCCGAAGCGTTGAAACGTTTCTATAATATAATAATTAAAAATTTTGTAAGTGTTTAACACAATTGTTAAAATGTAAATAATTTTTGTATGATAATTCTTTAGTAAATCTTAGCCGTATACAGTATAGTCTTTTGCGTGTAAAAATACAATGTGATTTTGATGGAAATGCAGAGGCTATAGCATAAAGCCGGAATAGATGCACCAAAATAGAAATATATTTTGACTTTGACATCTTTGTAAGGCAGCCTGTACAACATTTTTTGATTATGTTATATTTTCATTGACAGCATTGGTGGAATATTCTTAATGACTACTAAATTAGAGCGTTTGCGGTTGGTTTTGCGGATGCAGTCTGTTTTGGGCGGGGACGGATTGCGGATATCATTGGCTTGTGCTTTAAAAATATGGATGGATTTTTAAATGGCTGCCAGACATTTATTAAAACGCCCGGAAATGGAGAATGGTATGATTTTTGGTGTGGATTATTATCCGGAGCATTGGGACAGGAACGAATGGGAGCATCAGGCCGATGTGATGAAGGATGGCGGCTTCAACACAGTGCGTATGGGGGAATTTGACTGGAAGCTGTTTGAGAAGGAGGAGGGAAAGTTTGATTTCTCGGTTTTGGATGACGCGATAGAAGTGCTTGGAAAGAGAGGAATAAAGGTTATACTTGGAACTCCGACAGCGGCACCACCTAAGTGGCTTGCGGATAAGTACGATGTATTGCAGCGCGACAGATATGGAAGGGTGCGCGCATGGGGCTCAAGAAGAGAGTGCTGTGCCAACAGTAAAGATTACAGGGAAAAGTCCAAGATAATCGTAAAGAAGATGGTAAAGCATTTTGCGGGAAATAAGAATGTAATCGGATGGCAGATAGACAATGAGTTTGGCTGTCATGCCAGCACAAGATGCTACTGTGAGAATTGCAGGAGAGAGTTCGGAAAATGGCTTAAGAAACGTTATGAGGATATAGATGCGTTAAACAGGACGTGGGGGAATGTGTTCTGGAGCTTGGATTATGACTCATTTGATGATGTTATTCTTCCGGCTTATAATTCCTGTGAGGGTGAGAACTATCCTAATTTTGCACATAATCCGAGCCTTGACCTTGAGTACAGAAGATTTGCCTCCGATTCATGGGTAAAATATCAGCAGATGCAGGTTGACATAATAAGAAAGTACAGTGATTTGCCGATTACACATAATTTTATGGGGCATTTTTCGGATATTGATTATTACAAGCTTGGAGAGAAGCTTGATTATGTATCATGGGATAATTATCCGGATAATCAGTGGGGTGGTTCTCAATATGAGTATGTGTCGATGGCGCATGAGAATATGCGCGGAATAAAGAACAGAAATTTTGTTGTGATGGAGGAGCAGGCAGGACCGTGCGGCTGGGATGTTGTAGGAAGGACACCTAAGCCGGGGCAGCTAAGGCTGTGGACATACCAGGCGGTTATGCATGGCTGTGAGGGTGTTGTGTACTTCCGCTTCAGGACGGCACTTTTTGGCATGGAGCAGTACTGGTATGGAGTGCTTGACCACGATGGAGTCCCACGCAGGCGTTTTTATGAGCTTAAGCAGACAGGACAAGAGCTAAATAAGCTTGAAAGGTACATTGTAGGAGCTGGCAATTCATATGAGGCTCTTATTTATAAATCATATGATGATGTGTGGTCGCATGAGATTAAGCACCATAAGGCAGGCTTTGATTACAGGAATCTTCTGTATGCATACTACAAGGCAAATGCAGATTTAAATGTGACAACGGCAGTTTCGGACAGAGAGTTTGAAAAATACAAGGTTGTCTATATGCCGGCACACAATATTGTCACCGACAAGGAAGTAAAGCGCATATCCGAATATGTTGAAAATGGCGGAACATTGGTGCTTACATACAGGAGCGGGACAAGAGATTATTATAACAACATGAGGACAAAGACGGTTCCGGGAGCGTTTTGTGAACTCGCAGGAATTGAGGTGTCTGAGTTTGCAACACCGGACGAAGATATCAAGCTGACGGGAATATTGTCGGGAACGGCAAAATTCTGGTGCGATGTAATCGAGCCTGAAAATGCCACAGTGCTTGCAAGCTATGCCGGGGATTATTACAGCGGAAAGGCAGCGATTACGGTTAATGAGTATGGAAAAGGCAGAGTATACTATGTGGGCTGTGATTTGGATGAGAGCACACTTAAAGGTTTTGTAAAATATGTCTCGGATGAGTGTGGCATTAAAACTACACAGCTTCCTGATGGTGTGGAGCTCGTAAGGCGCAGTGGCTGCATGTTTTTACTTAACCACAACGAAGCAGCCTGTGACAGCGGCATTAGGGGTAAGAATCTGCTCACAGGTGAGACTTTTGACGGCAGGATAGAAGGATACGGAGCATACTGCATAGAGGAGTGAGGCAGGATTTACAGGGTTGTCAGACAAGGTCAAAAAGGACTTAATTGTCAGCTTCCCTGATTGCTTAAAATGCAGAAATAATGTATAATAAGCGGAGTAATAATTACACTATACAATTAAGAAACAATAGCTTGTTGCGCTGCAATGTCGGTTACGTTCAAAAGATGTTGAGATAAAAATTTGTAATTATTTATATACACATGAAAGGAAGGGTGCGCTTATGTTAAAGGTTGGAATGCTTACCAGTGGTGGAGATTGTCAGGCACTCAATGCGGCTATGCGTGGTGTCGCAAAATCTCTTTACAGAGCTGTTGACGATGTGGAGATTATCGGTTTTGAGGAAGGCTACAGAGGTCTTATCTACGGTGATTTCAGAGTTATGAAAAAGAGTGATTTTTCGGGGATTCTTACAGAGGGCGGTACGATAATAGGAAGCTCAAGACAGCCGTTTAAGCTTATGCGTGTGCCTGATGAGAACGGAATTGACAAAGTAGAAGCGATGAAGAAAAATTATAAGTCGTTAGGTCTTGACTGCCTTGTTGTGCTTGGCGGAAACGGAACACATAAGACAGCGAACCTTTTGAGGGAGGAAGGTCTTAATGTAGTCACTCTTCCTAAGACAATAGATAATGACTTGTGGGGAACGGATATGACTTTTGGCTTTCAGAGTGCGGTTAATATTGCGACAAATGCTATTGACTGTATCCATACTACCGCTTCTTCACATGGCAGGGTATTTATAGTTGAAGTCATGGGACATAAGGTCGGCTGGCTTACACTTCATGCCGGCATTGCAGGGGGAGCAGATATTATTCTTATCCCTGAGATTCCATATGATATCAAGTCAGTGGTGGCTGCGCTCAACAGAAGAACCAAGGCAGGCAAGAATTTCTCGATACTGGCAGTTGCCGAGGGTGCTATATCCAAGGAGGATGCGGCACTTCCTAAGAAGGAACTTAAGCAGAAGCTTAAGGACAATCCATACCCGTCCGTGTCATATAAGATAGGAAGTGAAATTCAGGAGCTTACAGGGCAGGAGGTTCGTATAACTGTTCCGGGACATACACAGCGCGGAGGAAGTCCATGTCCTTACGACAGAGTGTTAGCTTCAAGGCTTGGCGCGGCTGCGGCTAAGCTTATTATAGAGAAAGACTATGGATACATGGTCGGAATTAAAAACGGCGAGATAGTCAAAGTACCTTTAGCTGACGTTGCAGGTAAGTTAAAGATGGTAGATCCTAATGCTTCGATAATAAACGAAGCTAAGATGCTTGGAATAAGCTTTGGAGATTAATAAAAACACGGAGTTGAATTTATGTCATATACAGCTTTATACAGAAAATGGAGACCGTCAAATTTTGATGAAGTCAAAGGGCAGGATCATATTGTCACAACACTCAAAAATCAGATAAAAAATGACCGTATAGGACATGCATATCTGTTCTGCGGCACAAGAGGTACAGGTAAGACATCCGTGGCAAAGATACTTGCAAAAGCGGTCAACTGTTCACATCCTGTAGATGGAAATCCGTGTGGTGAGTGTGAAGTATGCCGAGCAGTGGCAGCAGGGGCAAGCATGAATGTCATAGAAATAGATGCTGCCTCTAACAATGGTGTCGATAACATCAGGGAGATTAAGGAGGAAGTCGCTTATCCGCCCACGCAGGGACGTTTCAAGGTATATATAATCGATGAGGTGCATATGCTCTCGATAGGAGCCTTCAATGCACTTTTAAAGACCTTAGAGGAGCCGCCGGCATATGTTATATTTATTCTGGCAACGACAGAGGCGCATAAGATACCGATAACCATTCTCTCAAGATGCCAGAGATATGATTTCAGAAGAATATCCATAGAAACGATAAGTGACAGATTGTCAGAGCTTATGGATGCGGAAGGCATAACGGCTGATGAGAAGGCTCTAAGATATGTTGCAAAAGCAGCGGACGGTTCGATGAGAGATGCGCTGAGCCTTCTCGACCAGTGCCTTGCTTTTTACATGGGTCAGGAGCTTAAGTATGAGAATGTGCTTGATGTCTTAGGAGCTGTCGATAACGATGTGTTCTCCGATTTTTTCAGAGGGATTGTACAAGGCGATGCGATAGGGCTTATACATAAGCTTGAGAAGATAATAATTGACGGCAGGGATTTAAGCCAGTTCGTGTCCGATTTTACATGGTATCTGAGAAATCTCATGCTGCTTCAGTCATCCACTGACGCATCGGATGTGCTTGAAATGTCTGAAGAAAACTTAAGAATATTAAAGGAAGATGCAAGCCTTACGGATTTGAACGGAGTTATGCGTTATATAAGAGTGTTCTCGGAATTGTCCGGGCAGCTTAAAAATTCAAGCCAGAAGCGAGTTATGGTTGAAGTTGCGCTTATCAAGCTTACGCGTCCTTCCATGGAGAAGAGCTTAGATTCGGTTCTTGACCGCATCAAGGTTCTAGAACGCCAGATGGAGACAGGCTTAGAAGCGGCAGCAAAATCCATCGCCTCCGGAGCAACGGCATATACAGGCAATGGAGCAAATGAGCAGACAGGTGTGCTGTCAGCTCAGAATACAGCCGTAAAAGAGTCTAAGCCTGCGCGTTCGGAGGACATAACCGCAGTTATCCAGAACTGGCGGACAATATGTAACGGCTTGTCAAGGTCGCTTAAGCCGATAATCGAGCGCTACACGACAAAGGCTAACGGAGGCGGCAATAAGCTTCAGCTCATATACGATGATTTAACATACTATTCGATAGTATCGCAGCCCGGTAATATTGAAGAGATAAAGCAGGTCATAGCGGATAAGACAGGACTTGATATGGAGATAGAAGTAATACGCATTGAAAACGGTGCGGATGCATCACAGGACTACGACACGCTTGACGACCTGTGCAGAATGAAGATAGAGGAGGAGGACTTCTGATTAAATCATTTTGACATGCAGGCAATCATACTATATAATATAGTTTTGCAATCGCCTGAAAAATCAGGGTGTCAAAACATGCTCTATAAATTTAATTGTGTATAGCATGGAATATTTATGCATATCACGACTTTGGGAGAAGCGTAGTTGTTCTTAGGACTCTGCTCACTACCGCGCCAAAAGCAGCATGGAAGCTGCTTTAGAAGCAATGCATACAAGGATGTATGCTGGCTTCGGTGGCGTAAGAACATAGAAAGCACTTATCAGAGTCCTTAGAACACCTAGCTTCGTACAATGGAGCTGATATGCATAGATGTTCCATGTTATACACTATTAACGTAAATTGGCATGTTTTGACACCATGATTCTAAAAAATTAAGAGAATAGAGGAGACCATTATGGCAAAAAGAGGAGGCTTTCCGGGTGGCGCAATGCCCGGCAACATGAACAATCTGATGAAGCAGGCACAGAAGATGCAGCGTCAGATGGAGGAGACTACCAAGGAGCTTGAGGAGAAGGAGATTACAGCTTCCGCAGGCGGCGGCGCAGTTTCCGTAACTGTATCCGGTAAGAAGGAAGTAACGAAGGTAAAGATTGATCCTGAAGCAGTAGACACAGATGATATAGAGATGTTAGAGGACATGATAATGGCTGCTGCCAACGAAGCTCTCAGACAGATTGATGAGCTTTCACAGGCATCCATGGCTAAGATTACAGGAGGACTTGGCGGTCTTGGCGGAGGCTTCCCATTCTAATGGAATATTATGGAAGCCAGATTAATAAGCTTATAGAGGAACTTTCAAGACTTCCGGGAATAGGCGCTAAGTCGGCACAGCGTCTTGCATTTCATATTATAGGTATGCCGCGTGAGCAGGTTGAGAGCCTTTCTAATGCTATCGTAAGCGCAAAGACCAATGTGAGATATTGCAGCTGCTGTTACACGCTGACAGATGAAGAGATGTGCCCTATATGCAGCAATCCGAGCCGCAATCATAAAGTGATTATGGTTGTGGAGAACACAAGAGATTTGGCTGCGTATGAAAAGACACAGAAGTATGACGGAGTATACCATGTTCTGCATGGTGCGATATCTCCGATGCTTGGCATAGGACCTAATGACATTAAGCTGAAGGAGCTTATGAAGCGGCTTGAAGGCGATGTCGATGAAGTGATTATAGCTACAAATTCAAGCCTTGAAGGTGAAACTACTGCCATGTACATAAGCAAGTTGGTAAAGCCTACAGGGATAAAAGTGAGCCGTATTGCAAGCGGAGTGCCTGTCGGCGGTGACCTGGAAAATATTGATGAAGTGACACTGCTTCGTGCACTTGAAGGAAGAACGCAGCTATAAGGGGCAATCCCTTGCCATAGCTATTTTCATGCGGTATAATTAACTTTATGAACTTTGAAAGAGGTTAGTGTTAATGCCGCAGGAAAATATTTTAGTAAATGATATAATTACAGACCATAGAGAGCGTATGCTGAACCTTAAGAAATATTATCCGTTCTTCAAGCTGTCAGAGGTGTCCTTTTCCTGGTATAAGGAAGGGATATATGACAGTCTTGATATGGGATATATTCTTATGGCGGTGCTGCGCTTTTTTATTGAGGAAAATAACTTTAAGGAGAGGGATGTAACATATTCGGAATACGCCGATTTTATGAGCAGGTGCATAAGGCGTGATTTTAATCTGAATCCGTCGCAGGGCGATATGGGAGTGCTTGTCGATTATATTTTCGATAAGCTTAAAAATGACGGCAAGCCATTTGTATTCCGCTATTTTGACCCGGTTGACAGAAAGAAAAAGATATCGAGAGTGAGACTTATCGAGAGCCGCATAGAGGATGGAACGGTGTGGTATTCGGTAAGCCCCGAAGCTATTGAGTTCTATCTTGATACCAAGGAAATCAAGGATGAGAGCAGAATAAGCATAGAGCAGATTCTGCTTGAAAAGATGATAAAGTCTAAGGATTTTAAAGGTGGAACGGATGTTGTAAGACGTATCAATAAAGAAGTGGACAGGCTGTGGCTTAAGAAAAATCAGGTAATGGCTCTTCTTGCCGCCGATATTTTTTCAGGGCTTGAAGCGTATGAGGATTTTTTTAACACAGGAATAAAATGGTTTGATGAAGAGCAGAAGCTTTTCATAAAAAATTCGGAGCTTATATCAGCGGCACAAAAAAGGGCGGAATCGGATAAGAGTAATGATGATTATGCGTCATATCTTAAGATAACAGGGGAGATTTACCAGCTTGATACGGAACTTAAGATTGCGATGAACAATCATCTTAAGCTTTTGTCAGCATGCACGCAGCTTGGGATAATGGCAGATGAGATGGTCAAGAAGGCGAAGCTTGGAAGGCTGCGTCCGAGCTTTGATTTCAGGAATGCATTGCAGCTTGCGATGAAGCAGGATGACATAACACTTCTTGGGCCGCTTGTGCGCCCTATAATGGGACTTAACATCAATAAAACCTTCGGCATAAGGAGAATAGAAGAGCTTCTTACCTACAGGGCGGGACGTGAGGAGAAGGCTGAGCTTATAGAAGATTCCGTTGTCGAGAATATAGTCTATGATGATGAGCTTGAGGATGAGAGGATAAGACAGAACTATTCTTCGCTTATCAAGCTGCTTCTGTCACTTCTAAAGAGAAGGGAGAGCTTTGAGCTTAGAACCTTCAATGAGCTTGCCGGGAAGATATTCGGGGATGCGCTGTTTGACAATGGGGATTACTATTCGTTCTTAGTACATCTCTGCCAGAAAAAAGAGTATAGCTTTGACGCAGATAAGCACACAATGGAGACATTCTTAGATGAAATATTCATGGAATGCGCACAAAAGCAGGAGTACGAACAATATCTGGGGATGCATTTTACTATCGAGCCGGAAGAACAGGATGAGATTACACCGGCGGATGGATTTACGATATCTGATATACATTTTCAGGTGAGCTGAATTTTTATACAATAGAGTGATGCTGGGGGCAAATAAACAAACATTTGCAAAGTGCATTAATTGTTTGTAAATTACATAATGTTTAATAGGTTAAATCTCGGCATAAATTAAATTATTTAATTAATTTAATGTAGCCATATCAAGCAATTTAAAAGCAATTAACACTAGTTAATGAAAAAGTCTTATTTGCCATAACATCATGGGGGTCGGGTGTTAAAACATGCCTTGTGAACCTAATTGTGTATAACTTGTTATACATGCATAAACTAAATTGGCATGTTTTGACACCAGCATCATAAGATACTAGGGGCAAAATGTTATATGCGATAGATTAAGTATTGTAATTAAGTAAGACCGGTTACGGAAAGGATTAACCACATGGAAGAACGCAATTTGGAGAAGGCGCTTGAGCTTGCAGCGGCACTTATAAGAGGAGAGCAGGTCGGTGCGTCCGGAGATAATGTGGCTCTTTATGAAGAGTATTCATCGAATTCGCAGGTGTATGATGCACTGCGGCTGATTTTAAAAAAGTTCAACCTTGAACTTTACGAATATAATAATGCACTTTTTGTCAGTGCGGATGAGGACAACCGTGGCGAAAGCGCTTCGGGCTTTGGCTTTACGAATGAAGAGTTAAGACGTGAGCTTGGTGTAAGAGTGAACAAGGAACTGTTCTTATGTTATCTTATAATATACTGCACTATGACGGAATTTTATAAGACATCCGGCAGCTATACATATACGGAATTTGTCAGGCGTGAGGAGATTATAAAGGCAGTTGACAATGCACTTGTGAACGTGGTTGACCATTCGGTGGGGCTTGTGCTCGATGAAGTTGAGGAGAACAGCTTTAAGACGCTGGCACTTTTGTGGGATGAGCTTCCTGTGACTTCCACGGATGATGCTATGGGGCAGAGAGCTGCCAGAAACTCAAGAACAGGTTATGTTAAACTTACGTTTAACTTTCTTGTGGCACAAGGTTTTTTTGTTGAGAATCAGGATAAGTATTATCCGACAGACAGATTCAAGGCGATGGCTGAGAATTATTACAGTGTCAACAGAGGCAGGCTCTACGAGATATTGACAAAGGAACAGGAGGACACGACAGATGCCGCAGATTAACAGGATAAGGGTCAATAATATCAAGTATAATTTTGGCACTCAGTTCTATGATGATTTTCTTATGCGCTTTTCGTGTAAGAATACTATATATGACCTCGCAAACGGTGGCGGCAAGAGTGTGCTTATGCTTCTTTTGCTTCAGACGATGTTACCTAACTGCACGCTTGACGAGAAACAGCCGATAGAGAAGCTCTTTGCCATGCCGGGAGGGAGCACTACCATACATTCTCTCGTTGAGTGGAAATTAGACTCATGCGATGTAAAGAACGGCTACCGATACATGACATGCGGCTTCTGTGCGCGAAAGGCTAAGGGCAGCGAGGACGAGGACGAGGATTCAAGGACAGGAATAGAATATTTTAATTACTGCATTTTTTATAGAGAATTCGGGGACAATGATATCAAAAATCTTCCGCTTTCAGATGGAAAAGAGAGAATTACCTACAATGGGCTTAAGGCTTATCTTCGAGGACTTGAGAAGAAAGATATGGGTGTGAGGGTAGAACTTTTTGAAAAAAAAGGAGAATATCTGAGCTTTATAAATGATTATGGCATTTACGAAAGCCACTGGGAGCTGATAAGAGGAATCAATAAGACGGAGGGACATGTAAGGACTTATTTTGAGAGCAATTACAGAACAACGAGAAAAGTTGTGGAGGACCTTCTGATAGAGGAGATTATAGAAAAGTCCTACAACAACCGCATCCGCGGCGGCAACGGCGATGACGAGATGTCAAAAACTCTCCTTGAGATAAAGGATAAGCTCTTAGAGCTTGCAAAGAGAAGGGAAGAGATGGAAAATTACGACAATGAGCTTAAGCTTATATCGGATTTTTCCGCAAAAGCAGCTGACTTTGGCGATGTGTTTGAGCGCAGGGAGGAAGGAAAGAATAAGCTTTTTGAGTATCTTTTGATGGCGAGGGCGCAGGTGAGCGAAAAGCAGTCCGAAGCGGAGAGAATTGCAGATGAAATAGAAAAGCTTAAGGAAGCATCTGTCGGCGAGGAAAAGCTTATTGCGGCGGCGCTCATAGCTGAGGAGGAGGAAGAGCTTAAGAAGGTTCGTGAGCTTGTTTTAAGCCTCACGCGAAGCTGCGATACTATCTCAAGAAATTATGAGGACAGCAAGGACAAGCTTGAACTTTCCTATGCGGCTGAAGATTATGCGGATTATGTAAAGCAGGAGAGCAGTCTTTTGGAGCTTTCACATTACATTGAAAACCGCAATAAAGGCAGGGCTGACCTCGCAAAAGAGCTTTTAGAGCTTGCGGTTATGAAGCATGGATATATAGAAGATGAGCTTTCTAAGGCTGATAAGGCTCTTTTAGAGGCGGTACAAAAAAAGCAGGAGAACATAGATGCGCTTAATAACCTAAGAGAGAATTACCGTGTAAATGACAATGAATGTGCGCGCATAGAGGGTACGCTTGCCGAGCTTGGAAAGCAGATAACAGAGCTTGAAAATGAGATAAATGCGAAGCTTGAAAATACACCGCTTCTCGTAGTGGAAAATGCGTCTTCCCAGGCTGCAAAGTACGCAGAATATCTTGCCAGATTAAAAAATGACTATGAGTCTCTTTCAAAAGAGGAGACACAGCTTAAAATAAGAAATGACGAGTATCTTAGAAGTCAGGCGCAGGCTGACGCTTCATCGCAGGTGTGTACGGGAAAGATACAAGAACTTGAACAAGAGCTTGAAAAGGCTAAAAAGACGGAAGGTGAACTTGCGGCTCTTGGTAAGATATATGGTGAGAAGGATTCTAAGAGACTTATTGAGACGCTTAGAGCGCTGTATGACAGGATGCTCTCTGAGCGTGAAAAATTGCGTACTGCAAAAGAATCCATGAAGGAGTATATAAGTTCAATCGAGACGCTTAAGCCTGCCGACAGTGACGGAGCAGGAAAAATGTGCGAGTATCTTGCCGGAAGATATGATGGCACAATCATAAGCGGTGCTGAATATCTAAGGGATAAGAAGGACAGTGAATGTGCGCTTCTTGCACAGAAATTCCCATATCTTCCGTATTCGGTGCTTGCAGGTGACGATTATGATAATGTATGCCGCGATAGGAATATAATGTCCATGGACTGCGGTGTTGTGCCTATAATAAGACTATCCTGTGTGGAGGCAGTACTTGCGGATGATGAAGCAGCCGATGAGCCGCAGGATGATGGCATGTACATGCTCGCATGCCGTGACCTTTCATTTATATATGACGAAGTGGGAAGACAGGCAGGAATAAAAAAAGCGAATGAAGAGCTTGAACAGCTTGACGCTGAACTGTCAAAGGTTGATGACCGCTTAAAGGCTGTTGAAAGTGATTACGAGAAGGTCAGCGGATACATGTGCATGGATATAAGAATGCCTTCCGAATTGGAAAGAATTCTTACAGAGCAGAAAATGACCGCCGAAGAGCTTGCAAATAAGTCTCATAGCTTTGAACGGCTGAGTGCAGAGTTAAAAGAGCGCTTAGAAGAGCTCACACACACAAGAGCGGATATGGAAGCGGACATTGCCGAGAATGAAAAGGTATGCAGGACTCTTGAGCGCATAGCAATGCTCGCATCACAGCTTGATGCATGCAATACACAGATTAAGGAAAACGAAGTGAAAAAAGAAGCGGCAGTCAAGGCATGCCGCTTGTCGAAGGAGCTTTCCGAGAGCCGTGAAAAGGTATGTTCTGAACTTGATATTAAGATAAAAGGCATTGAGGACAGAGTAGCCGGCATAAAAAAGACATGGGAGAGATATGTACCATATTATAAAGAAACGGCGGATGTACAAAAGCAGGAAAATGAGGTTTCGTCAGAGCAGATAGATGCCCGTTTTGCGGCAATAAATTCTCTTTTGACGGATGAACTCGGTGATGTTGCGGATAAAGAGAGACTTATGGAGAATGCAAGAGCGGCGATGGAGAAGGCAGAGCGCTCAATGCTTCACAGAGGAATAAGTCTTGAAAAAGCGAAGGAGTTTGCCGCACAGGGTAAAATGGCTGTCAGAAGCCATGCACAGCTTAATGAGCTTCTTGCCGAGCAGGAAAAGTTAAAGACAAGTCTCAGACAGATTCAGGGAGAGCTTGACGGAGCTGCCACACAGATGAATAGAATAGAAGGAAGCAGCGCTTATGCAAGGAAGAGCTACGAGGAGCGTTTCGGAGAGCTTGTCCTTATATCTGTAAATAATTATCAGGATTATGTAAAGCAGCACAGAGCGGAGCTTGAAAGACTGAAAAAGGAGCTTGCAGAGGCAAATGTAAGGCAGAAGGATAATCAGAAAGCTCTGACAGCCTGCATGCTTATGCAAAAAGACCTTGAACGCATGGTTAAATCTGTAGCGCCTGATGCTGAGGAGATTATAAAAAAGCTTGAAGCCAACACGCAGGTTCACGGTATTTCCGGCGAACTTACCAATTCAATGTATGAGCAGGCAGGACGTGCATTTGAGGCTGTGCTTAAGGAAGAGCAGAAAAAGCGCACTGCATTTATAAAGGCGAGGGATGTGCTTGCAGAGCAGCTTATGAAGCTCAATGCCTATGAGCTTGCCCAGGAGATAAAGCAGAATGTAGTGCCGCCGCATACGAAAAATGAGGCAGAAGTGCTTACACATGGACTTCAAGGCACGATGGACTGTATAGCCTTAGAGCGCGACAGGATAAGCAGAGGAATTGAGGATATGGAGCTTATCAAGAGTAATTTTGAGAACAGATGCGTACAGATATGTACCAATATACGCTCTGAGCTTGAAAGACTTGACAAGTTATCAAAAATTACACTTGATGATGAAGTGATACCTGTGCTGTCTCTTCAGATTCCATATGTAAAAGAAGAGATGTATAAGGACAGGATGTCTGTATATATTAATGAGACAGTGTCACTTGCAGAGAATTTTAAGACGGAGGACGAGCGCCTGAAGTTCATAAGGGGACGCTTATGCTGGAAGAGACTGTTCTCGGTTATAGTGACAGATATGGACAGCATCAGGTTAAATCTTTATAAGCGTGAGAGAATAAAGGATCAGAGCCGTTACCTGCGGTATGAGGAAGCTGTCGGAAGTACAGGACAGTCACAGGGTATATATATCCAGTTCCTTGTAGCTGTCATAAACTATATTGCAAGCATCAATGCCGGGGGAAAGGAAGCGGCTGTGCTCGGCAAGACAATATTTATTGATAATCCGTTTGGTGCTGCAAAGGATGTATATATATGGGAACCTATTTTTAAGCTTCTAAAGACAAATCATGTTCAGCTTATAGTTCCGGCAAGAGGAGCAACACCTGCCATAACAGGCAGATTTGATGTCAATTATGTATTAGGTCAGAAGCTGATTGATAAAAAACAGCAGACTGTTGTTGTGGATTATCACAGTCAGGTTAATGAAAATGAATTAGAGTACGAAAGACTGAGCTTTTCACAGGAAAGTTTTGATTTTCTCTAGGTACTGTGTTAAACTGAAGGCAGTATGAGCTTCGATTGAATATTGACAGTCATAGATAGAGAATATCAGGTAATTGCGAAGCTTCAGGTTTTTGGCTGAACAGTTGTGCAATTTTAACGGTAAAATTGTGCAACATCCGGTTTTTAAATATGTGGTTTCGCAAACGTCTAAATAGAAGTATGTATTGTGAGGTGGATGTCTTGGACAAATATGAGTTGACCATTAAGATAGATAAACTAGATAAGCTTGTAAAAAACAGGGACTATGTAAATGCGGCTAAGGTTGCAGACCAGCTTGAATGGAAGAAGATGAAGCAGTGGAGCGTAATGTCCAATGCCATAGATGCGTTTGTAGCTACGGAAAATTATGAGAAGGCAAGAAATATATGTGTCTATGCATATAACCGCAAGCTCGGAGGAAGAAGACTTCTTGCTACGCTTATGGAGATGTATGTAAAGCTTGAAGAATTTGACGATGCACAGGAGATATATCAGGAGTATGTCGAATTAGCACCTAGGGATGTCACAGGTTTTATTCTTCTGTATAAGCTAAGACGCGCTCAGGGAGCACCTGTGGAAGAACTTATAAATATTTTACAGAACTACAAGGAAAAGGAGCTTGATGAGGAGTATGAGTACGAGCTTGCTCTTCTGTACAGTGAAGCGGGACTTACGGATAAATGTGTCAGGGAATGTGATGACCTTGTACTCTGGTTCTCAGACGGAATATATGTTGAAAAAGCATTGAAGCTTAAGCAGGTATATGCTCCTCTTACGCCAAGACAGGAAGCAAAGCTTGCAGCTTTAGAGAAAATGTCTGCCGCGGTGAGTGATAATAAGGACTTAGATGACGAAGCTGAGAATGAAAAAGAGCCGGAGAGCAGCATGGCATATACGCAGGCGGCAGCTTATGAGGAGCCGGAGTATGAGCCGGAAGACAGCTCTATGGAAGATGAGTCTGAGGCTGACGAAGCAGATGAAGATAGTGAAGAAGAGCCGGTATTCGAGCCTGTGAAGAAGGAAAAGAAGTCCTTGTTCGAGTGGGGCAGTGTATCTGAAAAGAAATCACAAAAAGCCGAGAGCGATAAGGTTCAGGAAAAAGAAGAAAAAAAGTTTGTCGATGATATAGAAAACACAACACAGTGGACTCCTATAAATCCTGAGAAAACGGATTTTTCAGACAGCGAGGATGTTACAGATGTAACGAAAGAACCACAGCCTGAGCAGGATTATGATATAAATATCAAGGTTCCGGACTATTCGGTATATGATACGAGAAATGTGCAGCAGGAGCTTAAAGCTAATGTGAACGAGATTATGGAAGCTTACCATAACCGCGAGAAAAAAGAAGCTTTGAGGGAAGCAGCCCAGCTTGAAGATATACAGGAAGATTCCGACCCTACCAAGGAGATAATTATTAATAAGCATCAATGGCGCAAGGCATCAAGAAATAATGCAGCCACGGTTGTGTCTGCCGCAGGCGATGTAAAGCCTGTAAGACAGCAGCCTATTGACGGGCTTCAGGTTCTTGCCGGCTTAAAAGGCTCTGATATAAGGGAAGTCACACAGCAGATGACACTTGATCAGATGGAAGACCTTGTAGCACAGCTTCAAGCTGAGCAGGAGAGAAGAAAGAGAGAAGCCAAAGCAGAAAACACACTTAATCCGGGGCGGATGGATATCTCACAGTGGATTTCGGATGCAGATGACAGTGCAGATAGGCCTGCAAAGGCAGAAAAATCCGTCATGGAATGCGCCACAAGAGAGATTCCGGTAAACGAAATCAGGCACAGAATGGAAACAAAAAAGGAAGAGCATGCACCTGAGATTAGGAAAGCGGAGGAAGTTAAGAAGGAAACTGCACACGATGCAGCAGATATCAAAGAAGTAGCTCCGGAATCTGAGGATGTAAAAGAGACAGCTTCTGAAATGTCATATGCTAAATATGCAGCTCCGGAAGCAGCAGATATCAAAGAAGCAGCTCCGGAATCAGAGGATGTAAAAGAGATAGATTCTGAAATGGCATATGCTGAATATACAGCTCCCGAAACAGATGACATAGAACAGATAAATCAGACGGATGCAGAGGATGTTGAGAGGGCTGAACGAGAGGCACTTGAAAGAACTGTGCGTGAGATTGCAGCATCTTTTGAGAAGGCTGAATCGGGTTCTGAAAGAAAGCCTGAACATGAAAAGAAGCCGGAATCGGAAGATATTATTTCGGATAACATTGACGATGAAGACGTACAAGAATATAGAGCAGATGACTCATATGATTATGAGTTTGAAGAGATTCCGGATGTGGAAGATGCGCAGAATGATTCAGAGCCTGAGGATGAGGAACTTCCTGACCTTGAAAAAGCGATAAATGCCGGAATTGAGCAGATAATCGATGACAATGCAAAGGCACTTGCCGGCGGCTCTGAGTCGGGAAGGTATGTGTTAAAAGCCGAAGAGAAAGCTTTCTTGGACAGATATTTATATATGTCGGGCATGGAGAGAAGGCTGTGCAGATATATTGGTTCTAAGAGGGCACAGCAGGCTGGAAAGCTTGAAAATGCCGGCAATATTGCGATAATGGGCAGCAGAAATACGGACAAGATTGCGTTTGCCGTAAATCTTTTTAAAGCGCTTCATGTATATGATGCGAACCGCGAGCAGAAGCTGGCGAGGATATCTGCCGACAGAATCAATGAAAGAGGCTATGAAGCTTATGCGGATAAGCTCATAGGTCAGACACTTGTTGTGGAGAATGCAGGGAGACTGAAAAGGGAAGCTCTCGCTTCAATGATGAAAAGGCAGGGTGATACACTCTTTATCATCATTGATGAGGAGTTTGAAATTAACAAGCTTTTTGCGGAAAATCCGGATTTTTCGGACGAGTTTACAGGGTGCTTTCTTTTAAAGCAGTATACTGTAAATGAGCTTGTCGATATAGCGAAGGATTATGCTGAGGGCAACAGCTGGAGAGTTGAGGATAAGGCACTGTTGAAGTTATACCTTATACTTAGCAGGATACCTAATGACGACCAGGGCAATGTGGTTGAGCTGGTCAAGAATATTATGAATCATGCAGCAGAACACGCGAAAAGCCGTATCGGAAATAAGCTTTTTGGAAAGTTCCGTGCGGTTCTTGTCATCAAGGAGGGGGACTTAAGCCTTGATGATGAGTATGAAGAGGAAGATGAGGAGATTCTGCCGGATGAAGAAGAATCGGAGACAAAGCCTAAAAAAGAAAAGAAATCGCATATCGGCAGAAAGAAAAAGAAGGAAGTATCTGAAGATGATGATGATGCTTACGATGATGATATTGATAATGAGTATGGTGATGACTACGATGACGAGGATGATGATGAGTAGTGGACATTGCAGGCATGCTTTTATTGGCACACAATATTAATATATAACCCGGAGGAGAAGGCAATGGGAAATGTAAAGGAAACTATTGAGAATGGCAAAGCTGTTCTCGGAATTGAGTTTGGGTCGACAAGAATAAAGGCGGTTCTCATAGATGAGAACCATACACCGGTAGCAGGTGGAAGCCATGAGTGGGAGAACCGCTATGAGAATGGAGTGTGGACATACAGCCTTGATGACATATGGGAAGGTCTTAAGGACTGCTATGCATCACTTAAGGCTGAGGTAAAAGAAAAGTACGGAGTTACTCTTAAAAGATTCAGCGCAATGGGCTTTTCAGCCATGATGCACGGTTATATGGTTTTCGATAAGGATGGACAGCTCTTAGTTCCATTCAGAACATGGAGAAACAGTATAACGGAGGAGGCAGCCGATGAGCTCACTTCGCTCTTTAATTACAATATACCGCAAAGGTGGAGCATAGCACATCTTTATCAGGCAATGTTAAATGATGAGGAGCACCTTCCACGTATCGACTATATGACAACACTTGAAGGCTTTATACATTGGAAGCTTACAGGAGAGAGAGTTATAGGTATCGGCGAAGCGTCAGGAATGTTCCCTATCGATACGGCAACTAAGAATTACAATGCCAATATGGTCGGAAAGTTCGATTCACTTATTGAGGAGAGAAATGCGCGCGGTGACAGAAAAGAACTACCTTGGAGACTCATGGATATCATGCCTAAGGTTCTTCTTGCCGGTGATGAGGCCGGAAGTCTCACAGCGGAGGGTGCAGCTCTTCTTGACAGGGATGGCGACCTTGAGGCTGGAATACCTATGTGTCCGCCTGAAGGTGATGCCGGCACAGGAATGACGGCAACTAATGCTGTGGCAGTAAGAACAGGAAATGTATCCGCCGGAACAAGTGTATTTGCAATGATAGTTATGGAGAAGGAGCTTTCAAAGGTATATCCTGAGATTGACCTTGTTACAACTCCTACAGGAAATCTTGTATCTATGGTTCACTGCAACAACTGTACATCGGACTTAAATGCGTGGGTCAACATATTTAAGGAGTTCGAGGAGGCACTTGGCATTCCTGTTGATATGAATAAGCTCTTTTCAGTGCTGTATAATAAGGCACTTGAGGGAGATGCAGACTGCGGAGGCTTGATGTCTTACGGTTACATATCGGGTGAAAACATCACTCATATGGAAGAAGGAAGACCTCTGTTTGTCAGAAATACGAACAGCAAGTTCAGCCTTGCAAACTTTATGAGGACACATCTGTACACATCGCTAGGCGCATTAAAGATAGGCCTTGATATTCTTTTGAAGGAAGAAGGTGTCAAGGTAGATTCAATAACAGGTCATGGAGGGCTTTTTAAGACTAAGGGAGTTGGCCAGAGATTTCTTGCAGCAGCTATGGATACACCTATAACAGTTATGGAGACAGCAGGTGAAGGCGGTGCATGGGGTATGGCACTTCTTGCAGCTTACATGATTAAGAAAGGAAACAATGAGACTCTTGATGAATATCTGAACAATAAGGTATTTGCCGGACAGAGCGGAAGTACTATGGAGCCGATAGAGGATGACGCTAAGGGCTTCGATGAGTTTATCGCACGCTATAAGGCAGGTCTGGCAGTCGAGAGAGCAGCAGTAGATAATTATGAAAATTAAAGGTTTTGAGAAAGTATCAATATGGCTATTGACAATACTCACGTCAATATTTTTATTGCCATTAGTGATAATAAGCTTTCCACGCAGCTACATTAATATAGCCAATACAGTCGAAAAGATATTTCCATGTCAGTACAATACATTCAGTATAATCCTGAAGGTCATAATTTTCACTGTATTTGTCTGTCTGACAGCCAGGGCACTATGCTGTGTTCCTGAAAAATATGGCAGAATAATTGTACCTGCTGTGGTGGCGGTACTTTCTTTTGCAGCCGCACTATATTGGGTAATAGGCAGCAATACTTATCCGCAGGCTGACCAGGAATATACATACAGAGCCGGGCTGCTGCTTGCACAGGGTAAAGGCATGTTAGAGCAGGAGCCGGAGGTACTGTCATATGTGCAGATGTATCAGCAGCAGCTTAGCCTTGCAATGTTTTATGTCATATTATTTAAGATTACGGGAGTGACATCGTTCAAGGTGCTTTTAGTCTTAAATGCGGTATGTGTGCCTGTCATGCTTATATCGATATATGTCATAACCTATAAGGTGACAAAAAAATATTATTGTGCGGTCGTTTCACTTGTATTTACAGCATCCTGTCTGCCAATGTACTTTTATACATCCTTTGCTTATGGCGAGATAACATCAACAGCATTTTCACTGCTGTGTGTTGTGTTTGCCATGAATATAATGGAAGGGCTTGAGCTTCGCTTTTCGGAAATGAGCACAGGAAAAAGAGTGAGATATATATTGAACTATTTAGCCTGCTTTGTGTTAGCTTTTTTTGCGGCGATGACAAGACTTAACAGCATTATTGTGATGCTTGCGATTTCAATAGTTGTATTTATAAAAGTGGTTTCTTCTAAAAAATTCAGTGTGCTGTTAGTAATAGCGGCAGTAATATTCGGCGCACTTCTTCCTGGAAAGCTTTCAAAAGCGATATACTCACAGGAGCTTGCGGGAGCCGATGGAATGCCTTCAACGCTGTGGATAGCAATGGGAATGCAGGATTCGGATGGGCTGTGCGGATGGACCAACTATTATAATGTCGCAACATACGATGCGAGCGGACATGATGCGAAGCTTGCTTCACAGATGGCGTTAGATGACATCAAAGAGCGCTTGGACTTCTTTGCCGGTAATCCTAGAGAGGCAGCATCCTTTTACAGACAGAAATTTGAATCACAGTGGAACTGTCCTATGTATCAGTCTGTGCAGATGAACAGCAGGATAGAAGGACAGCCTGTAAAGATAGCTGACCGGATTCTAAACTTCGGCAGAATATATGGATATATAAGAGCATTTGCCGATGTGCATCAGTCAACAATCTATCTGTTTGCATTTGCCGGTCTGATTGTAATGCTTTTAAGGAAAAAGGGGATTGAAAATTATATCCTCTATGTTGCCGTGGTAGGCGGAATGTTATTCAGCCTGCTCTGGGAAGCAAAGGCAAGATACTGTTTTCCATATTATGTTTTTATGCAGTCAGCCGCCGCAATAGGTCTTGGCGGATTATGTGACAGAGCCATCACAATATGGAATAACAGAAAGAAAAAAGCTCATTAAGTCTTTAACTCTCGTTCATTTGAACACGCAGCGGTGCATAAGCGGCTAAAATACAGCCGCTAAACACATTAGTTCAGCAAGCTGAACTATTAGTGTTTGCAAATAGTCTGGCTTGCAATATAGTAAAATTGCACAACTGTTCATTGATAAATTTGAGTTTCGCAATTACTTAACTCATATTATGTGTATAAGGAGATTTATATATGGCAGTTGGTATATTAGCGCTTCAGGGTGCATTTGCCGAGCATGGACAGATTCTTGACCGTCTTGGAGCGGAACATTTTGAGATAAGACAGCTTCGCGACCTCGAAAAAAAGCCGGACAGGCTTATACTGCCCGGTGGCGAAAGCACTGTAATGAACAAGCTTCTGCATGAACTCAACCTGTACAAGCCTATAAAGGAACTGATTGAAGGCGGAATGCCTGTATTCGGCACCTGTGCAGGAATGATTCTTCTCTCCCGCGATGTCGATGACGGAACAAGCTGCTTTGGCACAATGAATATCCGCGTCCGCCGAAATGCCTACGGCAGACAGCTCGGAAGCTTCTATACCGAGGACAATTTCAACGGCATCGGAACCGTTCCGATGACTTTTATCCGCGCCCCATTTGCAGAGGAGGTATATGACGGTACTGAGGTTCTCGCAACAGTTGACGGACGAATAGTTGCAGCCCGTCAGGACAGACAGCTTGTAACTGCGTTTCATCCGGAGCTTACGGACGACACCTCGGTGCATGAATACTTTATGGCGATGTAAGGTAGATGCATTGTACACTTTTCTTTATGGGACTTAAAGCAACAGGAGATATGTCCACGCTAAAAACAAACGCTTAGCTTGAAGCTTCACCTGCACACAGCTAAAGGAGCGTGAATTTTCACGCTCCCCTGTCTTATTCCGATACTGCGGTATATTGCTGTATAAATTGTTCTTTTCTGCAAGGTCTGCCAAAATAATATCCTTGTAGATAATCGACCTGCATTTCTTTCATTTTAAGGTACCAGTCTCTTTCCTCGATGCCTTCTGCACATATCCTGACATCAATGCTATGTACCAGCGGAATGATATTCCTGTATAATTCATTATCTCTGGCATCGTTCATTGCCTTAGCGGTAAAATCCTTATCCATTTTCACATAGCTTGGATTCATATCGCGTATACAATGAAAATTAGAATATCCCGTTCCAAAATCATCAATTACAAAATTGATATTGTTGTCATCCAATGTCTTTCGGAACCTGCAGAACGATGGCGTCATATCCATAAAGCCGCTTTCCGTCATTTCGATGCAGATGGACTCCGGTTTTAAAGAGTTCTTCTCGATTGCAGTTAATATATCATGCTCAACCTTGCCCTGAATAATCTGGACATACGAAACATTTACATTCATCTTGAAACCGGGAATATACTGCTGCATTTCACTGCACATTTCTGCCGCTTCGTTCAGGACATATCTTCCGGCAGGAATAATCAATCCTGTCTCCTCGAGCAGCGGAATGAACTCCACCGGTGAAATAGATACCTGTTCATCCTCAGCCATCATGGAAAAGCGCATAAGAGCTTCCGCACCGATGATTTTCTCCGAGCGGCAATCCACAATCGGCTGATAATACACTTCAAAGCCCTTACAGCCGTTTACAATAGAATTACGTAGTGCCGCTATTATTCTTCCCTTTCTCTGAAAGGCTTCATAGTCATTCTCATCGAAGAAATAGAAGCCGTTTTTTCCCATGCTCTTTGCCTGCTTGAGGGCAAATTCAAATTTCCTGCGGCATTCCTCGACTCCCTCATAAAAGGTCGCCGCTGCTATAACACCTACAGAAACCGAAAATACAGCTTCATAGTTCTCAGCTACTATAAATTTATAGAGCTTATCCGTAATCCTCTCCTTCAGCTTTAGCATATCCTCCTTCGAGGCTGCTTCCAAATCCACAATAACATACTGGTCAGCCACAAGGTGGTATATTCTCTGACTGCCGGAAAGACATTTCTTCATACAGCCGGCTACGCTTCGTAAGATATAATCACCGTAAGCTGCTCCCCTGGTGCTGTTGATTGAGCCGAAATCATCGATGCCTATATGTACTAAAAAGCCCTTAGAAAGGTTCTCCGCCTGCGAGCGCAGATAAGCAATAAATTCCGGACCACCCAGCAGTCCCGTGACATTATCCGCTCTTCTCTTATTCCCTGTCTCGTTCATGCAGCCCACCAGATATCTCGCATGTCCTTCACTATCATCAATCACAATGCCGCGGCAGTTAATCCATACCGGCAGGCCGTTTTTGTCAAGCCACCTATAATGAAGATTATGAACCTTCTCTTTTCCTTCGCTTATATCCGCAAGATGCTTCTCCAGCATCCTGCGGTCATCTTCATATGTTACTTTCATGACAGCATCAGCGGCATCAGTCATGACACAGCCCGATATCATAAACCGCTCCACAGCCGACTGTGAAATCTCCATTGTATTGTCCTGCAGGTCAAATATATACAGATAATCATCCATGGATTCCGTAATTATTTCAAATAAGATTTCTGCAGCGTGCTCTCCAAGTACCTTAAACATATCATCTATCACAGCAAGGACCTTCCTTCTAATAGATTATAATATTCATCTCTCCCTTAGAATAGCTTGAATGTATTCACGCGGTCCTGCATCTTGGCTGCCTCGTCTGCCAGGTTGACACTGATTGCCGTATTTTCCTCTGAGGAAGCCGCTGTACCCTGTACCACACCTGAAAGCTGCTCGATACCCTGTCCGATCTGTTCTAACGAATCAGCCTGGGAATTAGCCTTCTCCATTGTATTCTGCGCCATTTCCGCAAAGGACTCCATATCCGCAATAATCTGGTTGAATGCATCTGCCGTTGTTCTTGTAATGGCATTTCCCTTTCCAATCTCAACCAGAGTCTTATCAATCAGCTCTCTTGTATTTATAACCGACTTCGCACTATCTGATGCGAGCTTGCCTATCTGGTCTGCAACCACCGCAAAGCCTCTTCCGGCTTCGCCTGCTCTCGCCGCCTCAATCGAAGCATTGAGTGATAAAAGATTGGTCTGGGATGCAATATCTTCAATATCCGTGATAATATTGCCGATTTCCTTGGAAATCTCCGTGATACGCTCCATCTCTGTGAGCAGCCCGTTCATCTTTTCCCTCTCTTCGTTGGCTTTGCTTGCAGAAGCCTTCACCCTCTCGGATGCACTCTTTGTCTCCTTTGCCGTATCTGCGGCAAGGCTGACAACAGTATCTATTGTAGCGTTCAGCTCCTCAATTACTCCCGCCTGCTCTGTCGCACCATCGGACAGGGATTTAGACGCCTCCTCGACATCCTTGGCATTCGAGGATACCTTCTCCGCAATATTGGTAATCTCTGACAGTGTGCTGTTAAACCTCTTTAAAATAAACAGGAGTGAGTGCTTCAATTCTGAAAAATCACCCAGGAAATCCGTAATGTCATCGCCATTTCTTGTCAAGTTGCCCTGTGCAATATATTTAACCTCTTCCGAAATCTCACGTACATAATCCGAAAGAATATTCATGGCCTCTTTCAGATTTCTCACAGTGTCGCCGAACTCATCCTCCGACTCATATGTGAGCATATCCACGTTGGACAGCTCACCCTTTCTTAAGCTGGCTACCGCTGCATCTATCTGCGCCACAGGCTCTGTAATGGAATCCGTGATTATCCTTCCGATAAGGGTTGTCACTACGGCAATCGCAATTCCTGCCGCAGATATCACTATAAAAATAATCACCGTACACACATTAGCAGCCTGCTTAGAGCTATCCAGTTCAACCTGGAATTCATCCCTAAGCGTGCTGAACACGTTTCTGAATGATGTATACTTTTCATACGCGCTTCCCGTCATAATATCTGATGCCTCAGCCTGTTTTCCGGCGGTGCTCAGCCGTATTATCTCTTCCGAGAAGGACTTATAGTCCTCCCATGCGGCGATTGCCTTATCGTAATCGGCCTGCCTTTTTCGTGCATCTGCATCCGCATTGATTATTTCACTTAATGCCTTGCAATTCTCCGTAATCTGTCCTGCTATGCTCTCAATCTCCTTCTCACAGGCAGTCATGACAGCGGCATCTGATTCGACAAGGTGCTGATACTGCTTAACTCTGTACTCCGTGGTCAGCGTCTCTAACTGCTGTATATATCCTATTGCCGGGGACCATACAGCCGTAATCCTCTTTACGTTGGAGCGTATCACCAAGGTTGAGATAAGTGCCACCGCCACTAAGAATACTGTCATAGTGAGCACCGTCACCCGGTATGCTTTCAACTTTCCTGCCACCTTCAAGTTAACTATAAATTTTTTGAGCTTTTCCATAATAACTTTCCCTTCCTTCGTTTTTTCCCTTCGATTTGAGTTTTAAGATTAAATGCCACAGGGCTTCAGCCTTAATAACTCAAAAAAGTCTATGGTTATTTATCTCTAAGTCAAATGATGATACCATGCTTTTATTAAAAAATCAATTAAAAATATTTTAAATTTACATCGGATATCTTTCAGTCTCATTTACATTCGGGATAAATGAAAAAATCATGACCGCAGCGTCGCTGCGTATGCTGCCGTGTTTTGGGCTGAATTGCTTCAGCGCATATTTCTCTGAGTAAAGCGAACATTCGCAATCCGCTTTCGCTGCTTGCTCATGAACGCAGTCGCATCCCCTCACCCACCACTTAGTACTCTACACACTTGAAGCGGGGGATTGCTTATTCTGCGTTCAGACTCTGTCAGCCTTCCTCAAAATATGTAAGGTAAAGTGCTATATCAGGTGAGGTGACATTGGATATAACGTAAATCACGTCGTCGCCTGACTGTGTCATAATTCCGTAGAACTCGGCATTGTCAAATACCATGTGAACCACATAATCGTCCTCTAAGAGCTCATAGGTTCCCTCTGCCTCATTTCCGTTGCTGTAAACGCTGACCACGTTGTTCTCATAGAATCTTATCTCAAAGCTTCCGCCGAGCTGCTCCTTTATCTTCTCAACAGCGGCTTCATTCATCTCAACTCCATCCGCATATCCTCCGTTAAGCTCCCAGCATGACCATGTAAGATCCTCAATCGCATACGCCTCGTAGTTGGAAAGTACAGCAGGTATGCCGCCATCTGCAGCATTCTCATCGCTGCCTGTCGTCCCAACATCCTCTACCGTGCTTGCATTTGCAGCATTAATCATATCGTTGATTGCAGCCTCTGCCTCCTTAGTCCAGCTATCAACAGAAGCGAACCACTCTATCATCTCATCATACTTTGCATCATCAAGAACAGTGTCCTGACTGAGGAGCTCAGTATACTCTGACAATACGGAGGACATCTCCTGAAATGTGCTTATCATATCATCATCAATTACCGCTGCATTTTCGTTCACAAGTGTTGCAACCTTATTAAACTCGGCCGCTGTGTCATTGAAAGCATCAGTAGCCTGCTTCTTCTTGCTGTTCTCATCCGAACCGTTGCAGCCTGCCAGACTGATTACCAGTGTTGCAGCAAGCATAACCGCAGCAATTTTCTTAAGCATCTTCTTCATACATTTCACCTCTCTGGTTTGTATTTGAAAACCATATACCTAACCGTAATCGATATCGATATGTTATTTTCATATTGCAATTATACAACGCACAGCAGTGTAAATTCAATACATTTCTTCCGTCTGTGCAGGCTGTCATAATATACTTTGATTTCCAATATAATACTTGTGTCTGCAAAACTTAAAGCCTGTTTTTCCTGTACTTAAGCGGGGACACCTCGTATGTCTTCTTGAAGCTTCTGATAAAATAGCTCACGTTCTGATACCCGCTCTGCAGTGCTATCTCCGTAATCGGAAGGTCAGTGTCCTGCAGCAGCTGTTTTGCGTGCTCCAGTCTTAAATAGGTAACATATTGCGACAGCGTAATGTGAAAATGCTCCTTAAAATACCGCGATATGTATTTTTCCGAAAGATGGAACTGTTCCCCAAATTCCTTTAACGATATCGTACCCGTATAGTTCTGCTGTATGTACGAAACCATCTCCTTTTCCACGGTGTTCCTGCCGCTTGTATCATTTTCCACCACCAGCCCATTATTCCACATTTCAAGAATAAATTGTAAAAGGACTATCTTTATCCTTATCTGTGCAGCTATATCCGCCCCGGCTCCTTCTTTTTTTTCCATATATATATCAGCAAGCTGCTCACACAGCCTGCCTGCCGCATCCCCTATTCTTGGACTTATCATCAGATGTCCGCTGTTTAACGGTTCAAGCAGGCTTTCATCTAACAGGTCATCCGAACGAAAGGATATATATTTCAGCGGAAACAGAAAAGTAAAATAGTCCACCGCTCCGGTCTGTGCACCCATAAGATGCAGATTACCCGGCGACACGACAAACGCATCCCCGGGCTTACCTATGTAGCTCTCTCCAGATATATTTACAGTAAGACAACCACTTTTTACATATATAATCTCAAGCTCATCATGCCAATGTACAGGTATCTGAAATGACCGGCCTGAGTTCCATATATGATATGTGCTAAATGGGTCGTCCTTTGTACCATGTGGTTTATTTTCCTTTAATTCAAAGTACATAAGCTCTCCTACAATTCTACAAGACTCTTACCCTTCCATTTTCCGCTCTTCCATCTAAGCACCATTCCGACGGCTCTCGCACACTCATCAGATGCCATGGCAATATATGCTCCTAATGACTGAAGCCCCATATGTATTCCAAACAGATATGTTCCTCCGACTGCGAACAGATACATGAATATTGCACCCATTATAACCGGGAAAACCGCATCCCCGCTGGTCTTTAATGCCTGACCGTATACAAGGTTCGTCACCCTTCCGAATTCCAGGAATATGTCCACCACCAGCAGTTTCACCACAAGATTTATCATCTGGGCGTCATCAGTAAATATATGGACTATAAAACGTCCTGACAATGCAAATGTCACAGAAAAGCATGTAGCTGTTATAAGTCCATATACCACAGCCTTTCTTGTACCTCTGTCACATTCTTCATACTCCTTTGCCCCGATCCGCCAGCCGGTCATAATGGCATTGGCCTGTGCAAGCGCAGCTCCGACACAGTACGAAAAATTGGCAATCTGCATGGCATATGAACGGGCAGTAACATTCATTCCGTCCGAATCCATCTGATTCATAAAACGGACTATAAGTGTCATCGCTACATTGTAAAGCGCTGTTTCAAGCGCGGAAGGAAAACCTATCTTGACAATCTGAGCCAGTATCCTTCCTGCCGGAATGCGCTCAGGACTCTGCTTTGCCTTAATAAGCACAGCCCCCATCACCGCTACAATGATAAGATTTACAATCCTTGAAATGACCGTGGCAACGGCAACTCCCATTACGCCCCAGTTAAACACGAACAGAAATACCGAATTAAGTATTATATTAATGGCATTCCCGACAACCGTTCCTATTAAGGAGTGCTTCGTATATCCGAACACTCTCAAATAACTGGAAAAAATAGGAATAAGCGCATTTAAAAAGCATGTGCCTCCAACAATTCTAAGGTATGTCTCAGCCGGCTCAAACAGCGCCGGGGCAATGCTTACCATTCTAAGTATTCCGCCTGAAAAAAAGGCAAGGATAACAGACATCAACACGCCTATCAGCGCATTAAACATAAGTCCAAGCTGTCTTGCCTGATATGCAATTCCGGGTCTTCCCGCTCCGATATTCTGTGACATGACCGCCACCATACCCGATGATATTACCCCAAACATGATAATAAAAACACCTATATATGTGTTCGCTGTTCCCACTGCTCCCACAGCCTGATCACTTACTGATGATAGCATAAGTGTATCGACCATACCTGAAAGCATATAAAATAAAGTTTCTAAACATATCGGCACAGATAGCTGTGCCAATGATTTTCTTCCGGCTGCCATGTCATTCTCCTTAAATATTGATACATTTTGCCATCATCATACGACACATTTCTGTATATTTCTTGTAGAATATTATGTTAAAATTGCACTATTTCTACTTTTTAGTGGTATCAACCGGACAGCATATCTGCTTTTCATTCCAATGCTTATTATAGCAGATAATAATCCCTGCTTCCACATGACTTTTCCAAAATCTGCGGATTTTACTTTTTATCAAATCCGTGCTTCTCAACGCGGAAGCAGGTTCTTCATGCTGTTGATTCCGATAAGCAGGGTGGATGTGTTGTGGCACAGTGCCGATGTTGTAGGCTGTATAACTCCCGCAACACCAAGAACGATCAATAATGTGTTAAAGCCCACTATTGTTCTGTAATTCCTGTGGATTCTCTTCATCAGAAGATCGCTTATCTGCTTTAATGTAACCAGCTCATTCAGGTCATCCGCTCCGATTGTGATATCCGCAATCTCACGCGCAAGCTGTGCTCCGTCGCTTATGGCAATTCCGACATCCGCCGCCGAAAGTGCAGGCGAATCGTTGATTCCGTCACCTATCATTATCACCCTTCTGCCCGCTGCTTTTTCCTTCTCAACGAAGCCTGCCTTATCCTGAGGAAGAACCTCAGAATAGTACTCGTCAACCCCGACCTTCTTTGCTATGGCTGCCGCCGTCCTCTCGCTGTCGCCGGTCATCATCACTACCTTAGATATGCCTGCCGCCTTGAGCTGCTTTATAACCTCCACAGCCTCTTCCCGCACAGGATCCTCTATACAGATAACCGCCGCAAGCATTCCGTCAATCGCAAGATAAAGATGTGAGTACTCAAGCGGCAGCTCCTCATATAGAGTCTTCTTATCCTCCGGTATCGACGCCTTCTCGTCCTCAAATACGAAGTGTGCGCTTCCGATGACAACCCTCTTGTCACCTATCGCAGATGCAATTCCGTGTGCGACTATGTATTCAACCTTTGAGTGCATCTCGCTATGCTCAATTCCCCTGTTCTTAGCCGCTTCCACGACCGCGCGCGCCATGGAATGAGGGAAATGTTCCTCAAGACAGGCTGCAATCTTTAGAAGCTCATCCTCGCTGCCGCCGTTAAATGACACAACCTTGGCCACAGTCGGCTGAGCCTTGGTGAGCGTACCTGTCTTATCGAACACAATGGTGTCAGCATCTGCCACTGCCTCAAGGAATTTTCCTCCCTTTACTGTGAGATGACGGCTGCCCGCCTCCCTGATTGCCGAAAGAACCGATACAGGCATGGCAAGCTTGAGTGCACAACTGAAATCTACCATTAACACTGCAAGTGCCTTTGTCGTATTGCGTGTCAGAAGCCACACAAGTCCTGTCGCACCGAGACTGTACGGAACAAGCTTGTCGGCAAGATGCTCTGCCTTGCTCTCGACGCCTGACTTAAGCTTCTCCGACTCCTCTATCATAGTGACAATCTTCTCATATCTGCTGCTGCCGCCGACGGACTGAACCTCAAGCACAAGTTCGCCCTCCTCGACAACCGTTCCGGCATACACGGCAGTTCCAGGCTTCTTCTCAACGGGTACGGATTCACCCGTGAGCGATGCCTGGTTGACCATTGCCTCGCCCTCTCTTACAACTCCATCGAACGGAATCATATTTCCGACACGGACAATTATGTAGTCGCCCTTCTTTATCTGATGAACAGGTACAAGCACCTGCTCATCCCCTGCCCTGCACCATACACTGCTAACATTGAGCGACATCGTTCTTGCAAGGTCATCGACCGACTTCTTGTGTGTCCACTCCTCGAGAAGCTCGCCTATACCGAGCATGAACATAATTGAACCTGCCGTTCCGATATCGCCTCTTAGCATCGACACACCGATTGCCGTAGCGTCAAGCACCGGAACCTCAATCCTTCTGTTCCACAGACACCTGATTCCCGCCGCAATGTACTTTACTGCGTTATATGCCGTAAAACACACCTTTAGCGGGTACGGAAGGAACCATTTTCTCGCATAATGAAATACTATCCTGTCAAATAGCTTGTCCTGATACTCATGGCTTAAGCTTCTTCCGGTATTTCCGGCTACAGTCTCAGGAAGCTTCTCGTTCTCATAGGAGAATTTTCCAAGAAGCCTGATAATGTCATTCCTGCAGCCCTTGTACTCGACAACCGCATCCCCCGTTCTGTCATATACCTTGGCATAAATCACCATCCCCTGCTTTTGAAGATAATACTGTAATATATCTGCCTGCTCACAGGTCATGCGATATGCACAGACATGTATTCTCATTCTGTTCCCATACTCATGTTTTATCTGAAATTTCATAACAAAACAGCTCCATTCTGCCTACCAGAAAAAATGGGACACGGTGTCAGACCCCTGTCCCAATTTTCTTACTCAGCCTTAGTCTCCTCTTTTACTTCCTCTTCGTTCTTAACCTCAGAGAAATCATCGGCAAAATCCTCGTAAACTGCCTCCTCCTTAGCTGCTCTGTCCTCGTTAATGCTCTTTGCATCCGAGTAGATGTCGCTGCAGTTCTCCGAAACTGTGGATACCGTCTTCATAACACAATCCTTAGCTCTAAGAACTGCCGCAGTGCAGTTAGTATAGAACTTCTTTGCGTCCTTGCTTGATAAAAGCTTTATGCCTGCCGTTCCGAATGCAACGCCCGCTGCAAAAAGTCCTGTCTTGCCCCAGTTAATCTTTGACTTACTCATAGCTATGTACCTCCATATTCAATAGGTGTATTTTCCTGTGTGTGCCAACAGGTAGCCGCATGCATCCGCAGATAGCCTAATGTATCTACAGATAGTCTAATATATTTGCAGTTAGTTATGACGCACAACTTTTTTCAGCCGTTATTATAACATTGTGGCTTTTCAATCGCAACAGCTATTCATAAAATTTTTCTAAACACTTTTTCTAAATATTCCAGCTCATTATAATGAGTTCAAAAGCCTAATCGTGCAAGCACGAATGTTTTTTGACCTTTTGCCCCTGATAGCATATAATAACCGATAAGTATTAAATTTAAAAGCAGCAGAACAGCTATATAAAAACATTCCGAAGGAGATTATCCATGAATACACCCATCGGCAAATCAAATATAAAAATTGAAATTATAAGAAGCTCCAGAAAAACCCTTGCCCTAGAAATCCGTCCCGATATGCGCATTATCGTCCGAGCTCCGTATCAGGCTTCCGGCAGCTATATTGAACAGTTCATAGCAGACCGCACCGATTGGATAGTGGAACATCTTAGGAAGCTGGAACAAAAAAACAGACAATGCAATGACGCACTGCCTGTTAAAAAGCTCTCAAACGATGAGATTAAGAAGCTTGCCGATAAAGCCTGCACCTACATTCCCGGGCGTGTGGCTCACTTTGCACCGCTTATCGGCGTCACCTATGGGCGTATAACCATAAGAAACCAGCGTACTCGCTGGGGAAGCTGCAGCAGCAAGGGAAACCTTAATTTCAACTGTCTCCTCATGCTCACTCCCCCTGAGGTAATCGACTATGTCGTGGTGCATGAGCTGTGCCATCGAAAGGAAATGAACCACTCGTGGCGCTTTTGGGATGAGGTTGCAAGGGTTCTTCCCGGCTATGCGGAACAGGAAAAATGGCTTAAAACCCACGGAAGTGAAATAATGAAGCGTATGACAGGTGAATAACCTGCCATACGCTCCGTTAAAGTCATCCTACTCCGACTTCACTCTCACCTTATTCGTATACATGAATTGGTCTGCCTTGTCAAACAGAGCCCTGAGCGTGCAGTCCGTGTAATCCGTTGACACAGCCCAGCCCTGTGCGTAGCTTATCGGAATATTATTTCCACATCTGTTAAACTGCATAACCTCATTATGCAGCTGTGTAAGGAGGCTTTTAACGGTATTCTCTGTAATATTGTACAGAATCACAACGAACTCATCACCGCCGTACCTTCCCACAAAATCCTTTGCCGGAATTACATTTCTCAACACTCTCGCAAAGCTTGCGATAAGCTGGTCACCTGCCGAATGTCCCAGCGTATCATTTGCGCTCTTAAGATTGTTAAGGTCGAACATCAGACAGGCTGTCGGCTCTGTTATAAATGACATGTCACTAAACAGCTCCTCACACTTACTCTTATTAGGAAGCCCCGTATGCACATCTATATATGCCTTCTGCTCAAGTATCCTGTTCTTCCTGATTATCCGCATGGAAGAAAGTGACTGCTCTGTAATAAGCAGGAACAGTATAAGCATATCCACTACCGACAAAAGCTCTACGAGCCTCATCTGCTTTGCCGCTTTATCCGAATATGCCTCTGCCGCAGATACAACCTCATCAGCAAGCCAGAAGTACGTCTCACTCATTGCCACTATATCTGTGGCTTCATAGCCACAGTCTCTTGCCTTTTTAATCTCTTTTTTTAATTTTCTCCAATAGTCTATAAGGCTGTCAAGCTTACCCTGATAATTCGCATCCTCCAGACTTACAAGCCCATAGCTGCCATCATCGTATTTCAAATCCTCCAGAATATCATCGAGATACTGCACAAACTCATCATCATGGATTCCGATTATCTCTAGCTTCACAAGCCTTTGCGTCGCACCTCGCGCAAGACCGGCATAATTTATTACACGTGCCGTGCCCTGAAGGTGTTTTATCTGAATCACCATAATGACAACAAGCACTATAAGTGTCGAAATAAGAACGCTCTGGATTACTCTGGATACCGCACTGAACCGCTTATGTTCCCTGCTCTCCGCATCATTTATTAACATTTTAGCCCTCATTTCCGAGCGATTTATCACGATGAGGCGGTGAGAAGCCCGCGCAGGCGTTTTCTCATCTGCCTGCAAAGCAATTTGCTTTCGCTCAGGAACAAATTGCAGGTGTGAGAAATATGCTGTCAGGCTTATTTTTCACACTATACCTCCGTTAAATATCTAAATTTCATTGTCCGTAACCATCTCATGCATTATAATACATATTATTACTTCGGTCAAAAACTTTTTCTATTTAGGAGGAAGGCTATGGATGATAAAAAAATTAAGGTAGAGCGCTACAGACTTGAAAATAAAACCGCTCTCAAGGGACAGATTGTATTTACCGGCTCATCCCTTATGGAAATGTTTCCCATCATATTAACCGCACTCTGAAGGATGAACTTGGCAGGCTTTGATTTATCCCCTTAAAAATGTCCCATATCAAATTGATATGGGACATTTTTTACGCAAGATGCAGCACATCTATGAGCAGTATCCACACCAGACCGTAGTATGCAATAACCGCAACCAGGTCATTCACCGTTGTTATGAGCGGTCCCGACGCTACGGCAGGATCAATCTTAATCTTGTGGAAAAGCATCGGCACAAGCGTACCGACAAGGCTCGATATGACCATCGCCGCCATGAGTGCCAGCCCGACGCAGCCCGAAATCATAAACGAGTATCCCGCCGGATTGTGCTTAAAGAGCCAGATGTACACTCCGATAAACGCAAACGACAGCACTCCGAGAATCATTCCGTTCGAGAATCCCACACGCGCCTCTTTTCCGACAAGCTTCAATTTTTCACCCGCTGAGAGGTTCTCATCCATGAGCACACGGATTGTCACCGCAAGCGACTGTGTTCCGACATTTCCCGCCATATCAAGGATTAACGACTGAAAACATATCACAATAGGAAGAACCGCCACAACAGTCTCAAATATTCCGACAACCGATGACACTCCAATGCCTAAGAACAGTAGAATTATGAGCCATGGAAGTCTCTTTTTTACACTTGTAAGGGTCGACTCCTCCAAATCCTCCTGCTCGGTGAGACCTCCAAGCTTCGCATAATCCTCACCCATCTCATCATCGACAGCCTCAACTATATCCTGTGCCGTGATTACACCGATAAGCTCGCCCTCGTCCGTCAGAACCGGAATCGAGTCCTCAGCGTAGTCCTTCAGACGCTCTATGCAGTCGCTTATCTTTTCATGGTCGGTCACATACGGGTAGGACACGCTTATGATGTCCTCAAGCGGCGTGTTCTCCCTCGCTATTATCAAATCCTTCAAATCTATCGCACCACAGAACTTATCGTTCCCATCAAGCACATACACGGTAGAGATATTGTCGTTCTCCCCCGCCTGCTTCACAAGCTCCCGCATAGCCTGACGAACCGTCAGGTTGTTGTGTATGACGATATAGTTCGTCGTCATTCTGCTTCCCGCCTCGTCATCCTCATAAGAAAGAATCATCCTGATGTCATGGCTTGAATCCTCATCAAGGAGCTTAACAAGCTTCTCCTGTGTCGAATCATCGAATTCATCGAGAACGTCGACCGCGTCGTCCGAATCCATGTAGGAAATGACCTTCGCAGCCCTGTCTATGCCAATCTCCTTCAGGTACTCGTCCGGATCCTCAATGTAGCTTATAATCTCCGCCACGCGCTCCGCACCGAGAATCGGATACAGCTTCCTTCTCTCCTCCTCGGATAACTCCTCGAACGCCTCCGCTATATCATTCTCATGGTAATCCGACAATTTATCAAGCAGCTCCGCCTGCTTCATCGGTGTACGGAACAGCTTTAAAATCTCTTCTACAAAATTGTGTTCACCCAGAATTTTCTTTGTCATCACACTGCCTCCCTTTGAAAATATTTTCTCCGGTATTCCGTCCGCCTAAACTTATCCCGATTTAAGCATAAAAATACCGCCACATATTCTGCAGCGGCAAAAAGGCAATATGAAACAGACGCAGCTCAGTGTCCACACCTGACAAGCTGCGTCATGATATTCATATGTCTGCCACCGCAGATAATACTTCGACCAATACTGTCGCAACTGTCCATGCAGTCCACCTCCTGATAATTTTTACTTCTGATACGGAAATCCTTCCGTGTACGGATTCTTACTCCGTATGATATTGTACTTCCTTATAGGTTAACGTGTCAATCAATTTTATCTAAGCTGCAGAATAACTTTTTAACCGTCAATCAGATGCCCTTCATCCACGTTTCTTTGAATCAGTGCCCTCGCATATTCCCAAAGCTCCTCCGAGCCCTCATGCACTCTCGCATTTCTCTTTAGCACCTGCGATGCCTTTATTCCGTGCTCCTCCCATGCAATACCATTCGTGGCATCATTGAGCAGAAGCGGCTGAAGCTTATCGAGAACATTCGCAAATTTTGCCTCCGGTGTCTCCATCGCCTCGAACTCATCCCACAGTGCTCTATACTCCTTCGCCTGTTCATTTGGAAGTATCGCATATATGCGCCCTGCCGCCCTAAGCTCGCGTTCCTTCTTTGTCTTGTTTCCCTCCGCATCGTAAGCGTAGGTGTCCCCGGCATCAATCTCAATGACATCGTGCATAATCACCATCTTCATCGTCTTTAGTACATCTATCGGCTCATTTGAATACTCTGCGAGAACAAAACACATAAGCGCAAGATGCCATGAGTGCTCCGCATCGTTCTCCTTCCTGCTGCCGTCACCGATGTAGGTCTGTCTTGTTATGTTCTTAATTTTGTCCAGCTCCATGATAAAATCGAGCTTCTTTTTTAAATCTTCTTTCATAATGCACTCCGTTTTTTCTTTTCATTTTCTCATAAATATGATGTAGAGGTCAAAAGATATTCTGACCTCTACATATTACTTTGGTGAAAACAACGTGCACCCCATTTTCTTAAATTCCTCTATCTTAGCAGTGAGCAGCTCCTGCGTCACCTCGAGATACTCACTGCTGCACCTGATACACAGAAAGCTCTTTGCAGCCCGGTTGTAAAGCTTTTTATGAAGAGCAATCTCATCATTACTTAATACCATTCCACATTTGCTGCAAAATTCCGATATACCTGTTACATCTCCGCCCTGCAGATTCATTCCTGCACCAGCTCTCCAATGAGTATCTTACTACCGTCAACCGGAAGCTTCGTGCTGTAGCCGTCACGGAAAACGCCATAATCCTCACCCGTCACTGCATCTGTCAGTCTAAGCCCGATGCCCGACTCGGAGTGAATACCGAGGTCGTCAAATGATATACTCATGTTCTGTGACCAGTCGTCCTTTGCGTCGATGTTGAAAAATGCCAGCGCAACTCTGTTTCCCGAGAGAATTTTTCCGAATGTGTACTTCTTCCCCTCATCTTTTCCAATCATAAATGCCGGGCAGTCTGCCTCGTCCTGACTGATTGAGATGAGCCCCCTATTCAAAAGTGTCGCCTTGTTGGTATCGTCAATGTTTCTTATGTCTGAGCCTATGATAAGCGGTGAGCCGAGGAACGACCACATCGCAAAATGCTGCAAATACTGCTCGTCGGTGCAGCCTCCTATTCCGACATTGCCGTTTCCGCGCATGCCTACAATCAGCATATCCATATCATTATAGCAACCCGGAGCATTTCCTTCTACGTTCTCAGCCTGCTGCATAAATATGTCCTTGTAGCTCTTCGGCACATCAAAAATATCTCCGGTTGAACGGTAGCTGTTGGCTCCTCTAGAGCGCATCCACTTCGCCGGGTCCTGCACACCCCAGTTGCAGGCTGCAAAGAAGATTTCCCTTCCGCTGTTTCTCAATGCCATAGCCATCGTAAGGTATGCGTTCTTAGCATCGCCGCTCGCCGGAAAATTGCAGAAATCATACTTCAGATAGTCGACTCCCCACTCTGCAAACTGCTTCGCATCCTCAAATTCATGTCCATAGCTGCTCGGATATCCGGCACAGGTCTTAAACCCGGCACAGGAGTACATTCCGAACTTGAGCCCCCTGCCATGTATGTAATCGGAAAGAGCCTTCATTCCGTGCGGAAATAGAGCCGGATCAGCCACCAGCTTTCCGTCGACTCTCTCCTTGAGCGACCAGCAATCGTCGATTATGACATACTCGTAGCCTGCGTCCTTGTAGCCTGCTGACACAATCATGTCAGCCATATCCATGATCAGCTTTTCGTTAATGTCTGCGCCAAATGTGTTCCATGAGTTCCAGCCCATGGCGGGTGTGTTATACAACATAATGAGCCTCCTTTATAAACGTTCAAACGTCCCTTGATTTATTCTATGTCTCATTATGACATTCTGGTTGTAAAATGGAATTACATATAATATCATGTATTTAACATATTATATGTTTTTATGTGCTATGGAGGTATCATGTTTAACATAATATATACTGCATGTAACACCGTGCACGCGCGTGGCGAGGTTATTTATCATGTGGAGGAGCGGGATTTTTATATTTTGATTTATACCAAGTCTGATGCTGTATTCAACATTAACGGGCAGAAACATGAGGTGTCGGCGGGGAGCATTGTGCTGCTGCCTCCAGGCGATAAGGCAATCTACCACGGCAATGAAAATGAATACAAAGACGACTGGGTGAATTTTGATGACACACAAGGAATACTCTTGTCCCTATGTGCAAAAGCTACAGGCAATTCAGGCAAAATCCCGCTCGCAAAGCCGTTATTCTTCGGGCTCGACAGCCCCATCGGCGCATATTTTGCACTGATTGCGAATGCTTTTCACTCCGGCTTTGCCAAAAAGGATGCCATCATCGACAATCTGATGCTCGCCCTTTTTGAAACACTTCACTGCCGTTACTTAAAGAGCTCTGAGCCTATCCCGCATTACAATGCCATACTCTCAGCAAGACAGGACATCTACGCCAATCCACAGCTTGAATACAGTATCCCGAAGCTTGCGAAGGAAGCCGGCCTAAGCTCAATATATTTTCAGGAACTATATAAAAAAGCCTTCGGCATCTCATGTGGTGCCGACATAATCAACAGCCGCATTGAGAACGCCAAAAGGCTTTTATCCGAAACAGCATACACAATCGAACAGATTGCCGAGCGCTGCGGTTACAACAGTATCGTTCATTTTTCGAGACAGTTTAAACAGGCTGCAGGGCTTGCGCCGTCTAAATGGCGCACTCATAAACAGAATGGGACAAATTAAAATCAGGTCAATTCTCCGCCGCCCACAACATTCCCCTGGCGATGCGCTTGTCCACATCCCTGAAATGATTTCCCTCATTCCACTCGAGCACACACTGTATGCCCTGCCTGTCGAGAAGCTCCTTTTGCAGCCTGATATTGTCGCCGACCCTTGCCATAATCCTATTGTTAGTCTTTTCCTCCCTGTTTCCGAGACTTAAATAGACCTTATCTGCAAGAATATGTCTCTCCGTGGCAAATTCAATCCACCCTGGAAACCATACTGACGGCGACACCGCCGCGACTGCATGGAATATGTCTGTCATATATGAAGCCCACAGTGCGAACAAGCCCGCAAGCGAATAGCCGCCGATTATAATTTTAATATCCGACGGTAATTCATATCTTGCCATGAGCTCTGGAATAAAAGCATCCGTGACGAATTTAAGCGTGCTCTCTGCCCCGCCTGCGAACGGCTGATTTTTAAATACGGCGTCCGCACTCCACGGCGACAGTTCGTCATTCCAGTGCCCCACGGCAAAGTCAGCAAATATGACACCATCGTTCCCTCTCAAAATACTTTCAGCTTCCGCCCCGAGTGTGTCCTCCTTAACGGCTGCCCCGGCTGTTTCTTTCTGCGCTTCTTCGACAATCCACTCCTTGTCCACGGCCTGCACAATGACGCAGGAAATGTCACTTCCATTCCCCACACCACGGTACACCCTGCATATTCTGTTTTCCGGCTTGAATGTATCTATATTGAATTTCATATCACCTATGCATCCGACCTCGAATACGCATTCTTCATCTGGTTGCTTAGCTCGTATAGCACTTTGTCGAGTGTCGCAAGTGTCTCCTTCTTTACCATCACTGCGACCTCCTCGTTGGCTGCCGTCTTTAACTCCATGCGCTTATCGGCATCTCTCTCCTGTGCAAGCAGTGCGTCGTAACGTCCGATAATCTCATGTCCTCTCGACATAACCTTCTCCTTGTAGCGCTCAATGTGGAAAATCGACTTTTTATATGAAGCGTCAGCCATCGCCGCTATCATTCTGCTGCCCCAGTAGAAATTGTCCGTCGAAACCTCTCCCGTAGTATTCGAAAGATACTCCGGTGTTGTGAGCACATCCGCATAAAACGGAACCAGCACGTTGAATGCATTCGATGCAAAGGCAACCCACTCCACAGCCTGGGCATCCTTATCAAGGTCAGGGCGCATCTGTATAACGGATAGGAAGTCATTGCGGTTAATTCCGATTGAACGGTATGCACCGCTCATGCTCTTGTCGCCGTAAGCACCATATGGGTCATACAAAGTTCCCTGATAATGTGAGGAGAGCACATACTTCACGTCCTCAACCGTAATCTTTTTCTCCGGCACAAGGCACCATGGCAGATCGTCCGATGACGGTGTGAAGTCCGCATCTGCGCCGTCCCAGCTTACCGTGTGCGGATTGAAATATCTTAACATATACCATGCTCTCGGCGTGTTATACACATGATCCGAGTCATCGTGGCTTCCGAATGCCGACCTTACGTCAAAATGTGTCCAGTCCGTCTCAATGTTCGAGAGATTGAGGTGATTGTTCTCAATAAATTCCTTCATATCGGCGGAGCACATATGCTCCTTCTTTTTTCCGAGAGCATCTACAAAATCAAAATCGTCTATACCCTGCTGATTCGGCATAACCACATACACATCGTCAGGAACCTTCTTTGCAATCCAGTGATGCCCGCCTATGGTCTCAAGCCACCATATCTCATTCACATCCTGAAAGGCTATTCCGTTCATCTCATAAGTTCCGTACTTCTCAAGAAGGCTTCCTAGTCTCTTAACACCCTCTCTTGCGGTCTTTATGTACGGAAGAACAATGTGGACAATGTCCTCTTCGCCGATACCGCCCGGAATCTCCTTTTCTCCGTCAGCGGCAGGCTTATATACGACAAGCGGATCCGCCCCTAACACTCTTGGGTTCGAAGTGATTGTCTCCGTGGCAGTCATTCCGACATTCGCCTCATTGACGCCGCTCGCAGCCCATATTCCCTCGCCGTCGACGGCATTAGGCATCTCCGTGTGACGTAGAGGATTCTTAGGAAGCTTTATATCGAGATGCGATATGACCGTCCTGTACTTCTCCTTCTGCTCATCTGCCTTTACGACAACAAACTTCTTAGGCATAAAATGCCCCGAACCTGAGTCATCGTTGCGCGCTATCATGGTGGAACCATCGTAGGACGCATTCTTACCAACTAATAATGTAGTGCAAGCCATAATGTTTTCTCCTTTTTTATCACAATTACCTATATAATTATCTAATTTTACCACCACTACACAATAATTGCAAACTAAACAGCGGGTGCCACACACATATAGTATGCTCCACACCCGCTGTACATTCAGCCGTCAATGATATTCTCAATCTGCTATTGCCTTGAATGCCTCGTCCAAATCCTCGATGATATCGTCGATATTCTCTGTACCGATTGAAAGTCTGATTGTGTTAGGCTTGATTCCCTGGTCTAAGAGCTCAGCCTCGTTGCACTCGGAATGAGTTGTTGAAGCAGGGTGTATTGCGAGTGACTTTACATCGGCTACGTTAGCAAGAAGTGAGAATAACTCAAGGTTGTCAATCCACTCCTGTGCCTTCTTAGCATCGCCCTTAATCTCGAAGGTGAAGATTGAACCGCCGCCGTTAGGGAAATACTTCTTGTAGAGCTTCTGCTGCTCAGGGTCTGTTGAGATTGAAGGGTGATTTACCTTCTCAACAAGCGGCTGGCTCTGTAAATACTTCACAACCTTTAAAGCGTTCTCGACATGTCTCTCAACTCTGAGTGATAATGTCTCAAGTCCCTGAAGGAATATGAATGAGTGTACAGGTGAGATTGTTGCACCTGTGTCACGCAGAAGGATAGCTCTGATGTATGTCACAAATGCAGCCGGAGCACAGTCTCTTGCAAAGCTTACGCCGTGGTAGGATACATTTGGCTCTGTAAGCCATGGGAACTTGTCAGATGAATTCCAGTCAAACTTACCGCTGTCGACAATCACACCGCCGATTGTTGTTCCGTGACCACCGATGAACTTTGTTGCGGAGTGAACAACGATGTCCGCACCGTACTCGATTGGTCTTACAAGATATGGGGTTGCAAAGGTGTTATCTACAATGAGAGGAAGCTTGTGTGCGTGTGCAATCTGTGCAATCTTCTCAATGTCAACTACCTCTGAGTTAGGATTTCCGAGTGTCTCAATCTCGATTGCCTTTGTATTATCCTGAATGGCTGCCTCAATCGCATCATAGTCGAATGGGTCAACAAATGTAGCTGTGATGCCGTAGTCAGGAAGTGTGTGTGCGAGAAGGTTATATGTACCGCCGTAGATATTCTTAGCTGCAACGATATGGTCTCCTGCATGTGCTACAGCCTGAAATGCATATGCAAGTGCTGCTGCTCCTGAACCAACTGCAAGTGCTGCCACGCCGCCCTCAAGTGTTGCTATTCTTCTCTCAAACACGTCCTCTGTAGGGTTGGTAAGTCGTCCATAGATGTTTCCTGCGTCCTTAAGTGCGAATCTGTCGGAGGCATGCTGGCTGTTGTGGAACACATAGGATGATGTGAGGTAAATCGGAACGGCTCTTGCGTCTGTAACTGGATCCGGACTCTCCTGACCAACATGTAACTGTAATGTCTCAAACTTAAGATTTCTCTCTGAATAATGCTTCTTTGCCATAATTATTATCTCCTTCTTGTTATGCTGTATTTTGCTGTACTTTTATATGTTACAGCTGTGATATTTTAACCCTTTTCATAATGAGTTATTTTGTCTGTTTCTTTAACTGTGCTTATCATAGCACATCAGAAGAAAAAGTGGTAATTCATATATCCATGTATCAGTTATAGGTTTAACTTATAGCATCTTCTACACTCCTGAAATTGCCATACCATCAGCAGTTAAACTCATTGCATTTTTCTATTATATAATCCTGCTCTTCATCCGTAAGCTCCGGGAACATCGGAAGTGATACGCAGTGCAAAGCAAGGTATTCCGCATTAGGACAGTCGCCTGTCTTATATCCAAGTCCCTTGTATGCCTCCTGCAAATGACATGGCACCGGATAATGCTTGTCACAGCCAATTCCGTTCTGCTTCATGTACTCAATAAATTCATCCCTCTTATCAACCGTCACTTCAAACAAGTGAAATACTGTCTTAGTATTGTCCGGATGTGCCTGCATTGTAATGTGCGGATTATTTATCTTATCAAGATATTTTTTTCCAAGCTCTCTGCGTCTTGCGGTCCAATCATCAAGATGTGACAAGCCTACGGAAAGTATCGCGCCGTTGACACCTTCAAGGCGCATATTATAGCCGACTCTCTCATGGTGATAACGCTCTCTTGAACCCTGATTTTTAAGAACATTGATTGTGTCAATGTACGCTTCGTTGTCGGAAGTCACACTTCCTCCCTCGCCGAAACAGAACAAATTCTTTCCCGGATAGAAGCTGAAGCACCCCATAACACCAAGACTTCCAACCTTGCGGCCTTCATAAAGAGCTCCATGTGCCTGCGCGCAATCCTCCACCACAGGAAGTCCGTACTTGTCTGCTATTTTTTTGACTGCTCCAAAATCGAACGGCTGTCCGTACAGATGTACTCCTATTATCGCTTTGGTCTTTTTAGTTATTTTCTCCTCTATCTTGTCAGCATCAATCTCCCATGTGTCGGCAGTGCAGTCAACGAATACCGGTGTCGCACCACAGTATGTAACGCCCCACGCTGTAGCTATAAATGTGTTGGCAGGAACAATAACTTCATCGCCTTCCCCGACTCCAAGCGCCAGCATAGCGCAGTGAAGCGCTGATGTTCCGTTGTTCACTCCTGTAGCATATTTTACACCGCAATAATCCGCAAATTCCCTGTCGAATTTGTCGGCACATGGACCGCCTGAAAATGAAGTAAGTTCACACGCATTTGTAAAAGCAGCCTGATATTCATCCCTGTATCTCTCATAATTTCTTTTTAAATCGATTCTTTTAATAAATTCCATGTCAGCTCATTACCCCTTTCAACATAAATAACCAATGCCTATGATATTCGCAATCCGCTTTCGTTTCCTGCTCATACATAATCACCGCTTCGCTCTTCCTACTTTCTGATGCGATGAAGCTTCTCGCTTATGAGTGATAACTTCAAGTCAAAGATTCTGCAAAGATAATTCTTTATTAGCTTTATGACATTTACTTTCGTGTCATAATCGTCATTCCACACAACAGGAAGCTCTGCTATTGTGTATCCTGCTTTTTCAGCTCTTATAAGAAGCTCCGCACAGTAGAACCACCCTTTATCATCACTTGAAAGCTCAACAAGCTTCTTGGCACATTCTTTTCTGAAAAACTGGAAGCCCTCCATAGTATCCGATACTCTGACAAAGAATACTGATTTGATAAGCAGATCAAGTCCAACGCTCGTTATATTTCTAAGAGGCTTTCTTCCATTGACCTTCGATTTTCCCGAAAGCCTGTTTCCTTTTATTATGCTTATATCATCATATTTTTCGAATGCTCTCATGACTGTTGCAAGATAGTGTATGTCAGTCGATAAATCAACATCCACATATCCTACTATGTCGCAGTCATTTTTATTTACCGCTTCACGAAAAGCAAGCCCGAAGCCCTTCTCATTAAGTGATATATAGTTAATATTAGAATACACCTGTGCAAGCTCTTCTATGATATCAAGTGTTCTGTCCGTTGAACCATTGTCTGCAATAGTAATTATTGCATCTATATCCTTTCTCTTTTCAAGAAAACGCTCTGTGGCACGTATCCCTTTCTCAAGTCTTCTCTCTTCATCCAACACAGGAAAAACAATATTTACAGTCATATTTCTTTCTCCATTTCATATTCTATCAGGCTATTTATCATTCAGATGCCTGCAATGCCATTATACTTAATAAATCGCAGCGCTGCTGCCTGCACTTATGCATCATACCTTGTCAACGCTCTCCACAATATAGTCAAGCCTTCTTGTATTAACTTCAAGTATTATGTTCATATACTTTGTCAAAAACATTATAAGCAGAAAAACTCCGAAAAAGCCAAACGATATGACTCCCATAAGAGATACCCACCCGGCAGCGAGATTTGTATCATAAAAGAGAGAATATATCGTCCATATTCCAACTCCGACCGATACAAGCAGAAAAATAGCACTCAGCATAAGCGTAACTTTTTCGATTACTTTTGTATAAATCATCATGTAGCTTATTCCCGAATTGAGCCTGTAGGAGCTTTCACTGCGTGTATTCTTCTCCCTGTTTCCGTTGACGGGCTTGTACTGTATATAGTCAAACGGCAGACCGCTTGTCACATACAGATATTTGCGGTACTGTATTCCGCGGTTCATCTTTTTTACACGGTTTAACGCTCTGCGCGACACGATTCTGAATGTGTCATGTCTTACCGCTTTAGCTTTATTTATGTTAATCAGCCTGTAAAAAATTCTTGATGACAGCTGCATCGTGTCATCACCTGCAAAGACAATATCATTTCCTTCTCTTGCTCTATTGAACACGTCCAATATCAGATTCAGGTCATAATTAACATTAATATTGTCGAACTCATATACAAAATCACCTACCGCCAAATCGTCACCGGCACATATCGCCGCCTCAACTCCCTGATAATAAGCCAGCTTTATGACGGATACTATCGCAGGCGAACCATATCCATCCACATTCTTTTTTGCTGCGGCAACATAATTATACGAGTCATCATCGCACACAAGTATCAGCTCAAAATTTTCAAAATCGGCATTTATTCTGCTGACAACATTCGAGAGAAAATATTCTATCTCAGCCTGCGTATTATTATGTATATATGCAACTGCACTGACAAAGCATTTATTTTTCTTTGTCTTTACTTCATTCATATGAACCTCCAAATCACTTTATTTTAATCTTCCATATCTAAAAACTCATCCACATCATACACTGTGTTGATTTTTCCGCTTAGCACACTCACAAAATATGGCTTCTGCGACATGACTTTTATGAGCGTTGGTCTTGAATCGTCAACCTCAGAGGTTTTAAGAATAGGCTTCATCGAAAAACGCGAGCTATGATATTTAAAAGCATACTCGGCTCTCATATATTTATGAGCCATGCTCTGCATATACTTCCATGATGTCTCCGGCTTTCTCTTGCAGGTGTCACAATTTCCAAGACTCATCTGACTGCACTCAACACCGTCCTGACATAAAAATACAGGCAGCTTCTCATAGCATGTATCATGCGGAGTTCTCGTCACGGTTGTAAGTGAGTGAAATCCGGTCTTGCCAAAAGGCATTATCGAAAAGAAAGGCCCATCCATAACCGTAAAGCCTGTACCCTTTAACTTCTCGGAAGGCTCGCATAGTATAATCTCACACAGCTCGTATTTTATGTTAAATGAGTCAAAGCCCGCCATCGAATGTATCTGGTTTACGGATGCGTATGTCGCATTAAAAATATAACCGGAGGAATATTCACCCTTATCCGTCTTTATCACATATACGTCTCCGGCTCTGTCTATCTGCGTGATATTTTCGCAGAACTTAAGCGTGACATTCTTATATTTTTCAAGCTCATTCATAAAATATTCCCTGAGAATCGATGCATCGTAGGTATATTCCTTTGTCATAAATGCACCGTCACATACATTGTCGTTAAAATACTTTCCGACAGCGAGCTCCTCACAAGGAATACCTACATTCTGGCAGAAAAGCTTAAATTCATTGGCTGCCGTCCATGAAAAATCCGCCGATGTCGCATAAATCTGGTCAAATTCGCTGTTCACGCAAAATCCGAAATCCTCATTGAATCTGTTAAAATAATGCGCTGATTTCATCGCTGTGTATATACTTCTGGGATAGTGGTAGCCCATATGGACACGCGCCTGATTTATGAATGTAGCTCTTAAGAAAGGACGCTGCTCCTTCTCTATAACAAGAACCTTCTGACCTTTTTTTCCACTATACAGTGCAGCATATAAGCCATATAAGCCTGCACCTATTATTATCTTATCATATATCATATCAATCCTCATTCTGCTGACATAAATATCAGAAAAAACGATATCTTAGGCAGTCAGCTTTTGCATTACTCCTTACTCTTATGGTATCTTCTTAATTTTTGTAAGAATAAGCCTGTCTTATTTTCTCCGATACAGCATATCACAATAATGACAATAAATGTGACTGCCGATACTGCCTCAGCCAATCTCCACCATGGCTTTTCAAAATACCTCACTGTTATTGTACCTTTATACCCTGCCGGAACATTTACCATGACTCTCCTGTTAGCGCCTGCTTCAAGATAGAAGCTCGCACCGGTGCCAGAATCATATGCCCTATATCCCGGATAATCGAACAGTGGCAGAATAACTTTCTCAAATCCGTCACTTCCCATATTATTTACATCGATTGTCGTGACACCGCTGTCATATGTATAGCTGTCAACTGTCAGCACATCCGATGTAACTTCAAGCTGTCTGTTCCTGCACATGGTTATATCTGTTCCTTCAAGCTGATAATCATTCGTCACGCCAAGTGCGAATGTATCTGTCTGGTTGTCAGAATATATCTGCGCTCCTGTTGTGCCATTTGACAAATCAGCATAGAAAAAGCCTGCCGAAATCACTGTAAGTGCCAGCATACATGCCGCTGCACCTGTATAGACCTTGGTATCAGCCTTTTTTACATAATACATTCCTGCTGCTGTGGCAAACGCTGCAAATGCTGCACCCACGCTCAGAAATCTCCATGAAAATTCAATCTTAGCCAGCCATATTGCTATAGTTTTGCTTATATTGTTAATCTCGTCCCATGGAAAAATCCACAAAGAGAATATAATAGTCATTATGGCAAATATTGCAGTTATATTTCCAACCTTATAAAGCCTGTCATTTTTTATCTCCGATTTGCCGTATTTGCAGCGCACATAGAGCCACACCGCAATTCCTGTTATAAGCGGAACTCCCATCGTAAGACAGAATTCTCCGCTCGCAAACATCGGTACATTTGTTCCCTTTCCGTAATAGAACAGAGAAAATATCTGCATAGGATACACGCCTGAGCCCTGAAACATCAGGCTGCCTGTGCCATTTACAAGTATATCCATATCCATCGAATCAATAAACGGCACGATAAACCATGCATTTAACATAAGCACAATTACCGCAGATGCTGCAAGATAGCATAACCTACTTATCCTGAATGTCTTTCTTATGTTCAATAGAACAAAAATTCCTATAAATATTCCCACAAACAGGCTTGAAACAAGATGACTCTGTATAACTCCGCTTATTCCAAGTATAAGCGGAATACATTTTCTTAAGGTAAGGCTCTCATCATCCTTATAGACCTTGTACATCCCATATATTATAAGCGGGAAAAATACCATTGACAGTATCTCTCCTAACCTCGCCGCAAGATACAATTCACTTAACCTGTATGGCGCAAGTGTATATAGCAAGCTTCCCAAAATGGCAGCGTTTCTGTTATCTGATACCTTCTTAAGTGCATAATAGCTTACAGCACACGTAGCAAAATTGATTATCACAACGAATATCTGGTAGCTTGTCTGGAGCGGAAAACCAAGCACAGTAAGCAGAGCAGGAATATATAAAAATAACTGCGGATAAAACAGAGGTGTTGCATAGCCATATCCGTTTATCATATCGGGCTGTATCTTTACAAGCCAGTTTCCGGCCTTTATTCCATCTGCTATCTGCGCTATCCTCGCCATGTGAAATGTCAGGTCATGCCCCACATATATGTATCTGTACATCATCGGAAGACTTGCAAAGAATGTTATCGCAGCAAGCTCAATGGCAGCACTGTTTCCCGGATTTTTTATCTGTCTTATTATCATGTAGGCAAGCATGTCAATTCCGCTTATGATAAGCAGCACAGCAAAAAATCTTACGAACCTGAAATACAGCGATTCCGCAATCACAAGCTTCTCAATAGCAATATTTCCATATCCCTGATATGTTATATTAAGCGTTAAATCCCTGCATTTTGTGAGAGAATTAATCCAAAACGGCTCTTTATTTTCTGTCGTGCCATAATATATATTAAATCCTCCTCCGACTAACTGCTGAATAAATGTCGAAGATGATACATTTATGCTGCATATCGGAATCTCACTTCCGCCGCTCCACTTTGAAGCATCATAGTCATCAATATCAGCCTTGTACACTGCCTCGATTTCATACCTGCCGGGTCTTAAATTAATGTTTCCGAATGCTGCTGATATCGTGCCTGCATCCGTCTCATTGTCAGACTGCTTTATCACAAGCGTTCCGTCCGATACCGCACAAAAATTGTAGTAGTCGGCTCTGCTTAAATCAAACTCAACCACTGTGCGTCTGCCAAACAGCGAAACAAATGCCCACAATATTATAAAAATCTCCACAACAGCAACAAATGCCAATCCATGATGTTCCTTAATAAGCTCCTTTAATTTCATATACGCTCCTAATATTTTATTCTCAATAACCAATTACAGTTAAGCACTAAAACCTGTACATTGATACCATGTGCCATATGGTTTCCGGTAAATCATTCATATCCATCTATATAATCAGTCTGCAAATTATCTGAATAATATATTCTTTCTAAATAATTAGTCTGTAAATTGCCTGAATAATATATACTTTCTAAATTAATCCTGCAAAAAGTGTAATTGCATTCTCCATAATCCCATCAGGAAATTCATATTCCTGCGTGTGAAGCTGTGCATAAGCTTCACCGTCTCCAACTCCGAAAAATGCTCCTCCTGTTCCCATAAGATAATATCCGAAATCCTCCGACCATCGCATAGGCTTATGAAGCTTATCCACCGTAAGTCCAAGCCTATCAGCACATGAGATAATCTTTTGCACATTCTCATGGTGATTCTCTGTCGCAGGAAATCTCTCTATCTGTCTTACATCAACCGTAACTCCTGCCCGATGTGCTGCGCTCACCGCAAGCTCAGCTATCCTGTTTATATAGCTTTCAAACACATATTCCCTCTCACCTCTTACAGTGAGCCTTAATACACCCTCCGATGCAGCGACTCCATAGCTTGAACTTCCAACCTCAATCCCTATAAGCGTCATAAGGACGAACCCTTCATGCTCATTTACACGCTCTGTCAGGTCTTCGACATCCAAAAGCAGCTTTGCAAGAGCCGGTCCGGGATTTCTTCCCGCCTCCGGATATGCAGCATGGCTTGGTGTTCCATGCATTGATATCTCAAGCCCTGTCGAAGCACAGGCAAATGTGCCTTCACTCACAATAATATTTCCTCTTGCATGTCCGGGTATATTGTGAAGTCCGTATATCTCTTCAATATTTTTATCTACAATAAGCTGTGAACATATTTTCGCTCCCTCTCCGGTCTCCTCACCGGGCTGAAAAATCAGATATACATCCCTATCTGTCTTTTTATCCGCAAGCACTAATGCAAGCCCCGCAAGTATGCTGCTGTGTCCATCATGCCCGCAGTAATGCCCATAAAGCCCATCCTTGCCGCACACAGCATCCATATCGGCACGGAAAGCTATTGCACCTTTCTTGTGTTCATCGGCTTTTTTTACAACATAAAACCAGAAACCGCAGTCAACAATATCAAGCTGCGTATTCTCAGCTATAAAGCTCATGATTTTCTGCTTTGTCTTATGCTCTTTCATGGACGCCTCCGGGATTTTATGAAGCTCATGCCTTAGAGCTGTAATCTTATCTAAAAGCTGCCTTATATCTGTATCTTGAATTTCCATAAGCACCTCCGGAAAATGTCTGCATCAGTCCGCCATCACGCAGGCAGAAATCATAATATTAATTAATATACCACTTTATTTTATTTTTTTAAATGCATATTTTATCAAATCACAAATTATTCCCCGGAAAGATTAAGGTGCCAAAGCATGCTCCGAAAACTTAAATAAATTATTTCTTGACAATTATTTATATCGGTGGTAAATTAACTGAAATTTACTAAAAAAGAAAGCGGGGAAATGCCATGAACACACCTATTGATATTTCAAATGTAACTCTAAAAACCAATCGTCTCATACTGCGCCCATGGAGACAGTCCGACCTTGACGACTTTTACGAATATGCCCATGTTGACGGTGTCGGTCAGATGGCCGGCTGGCTTCCCCACAAAGACAAGACGGAATCGCAGACTATACTTGATATGTTTATCTCAGAAAAGAAAACCTTCGCCATTGAATACGAAGGAAAAGTCATCGGCTCTCTTGGAGTTGAAAATTATAATGAAGATTTTTTCCCTGAACTTGCTAAGTACAAGGGACGTGAAATCGGCTGTGCTCTCTCAAAGGATTACTGGGGACAGGGCTTGATGCCTGAGGCAGTCGCCGAAGTAATACGCTACCTCTTTGAGGACTGTGGACTCGACTTTGTAACCTACTTGTATTTCCTGCACAACAGACAATCCGCACGCGTTCAGGAAAAATGCGGATTTCATTTTGTAAAAGCTGTAAAATATACGACACGTTACGGAAAAATAGAAGCTTCCAACGCTAACATACTATGGAAAAAAGACTGGGTTGCCCGCTAGGCAGCCCAATAACATAATTAAACAATTTCACAGATAGCATATATTCAGCTTTCCAGAATATATGCTATCCTTACTCCCGATAATCCGGCATATTCCTCTCAACATTCTCCTCTATAACTGTGAGCATGTCATATAGCTTTTTAATTTCTTCATCTGTCATTCCATCTGAAAATATCTCATCCGCCATCTTAAAAAGCGCTATAACCTTATCTGCTTTTTCTTCACCCGCAGGTGTGAGCGATATGACCCATGAGCGCCTGCATCCAGGATTGTCCGTTCTCTTTACAAGCCCCATCTTCTCAAGCTTGTCAAGCGTTCTAGACATCGTGGTCACATCAAGAACACATAAGTCGGCAAGCTCTCTCTGGCTCATCGCACCCTTTAGCCTTAACATCCTGAGTATCCGTGGCTGTCCCTGCCCTACTGTCAGCCCAAGCTCGATAAAATGCGGTCTTAACAGCTTCCTTCTAAGCAGCTCCACGCGCAAAAAAGCGCTCCCCAATCCGTCTCTTTCCATACAAATATACCTCTCTATGCTTTATATTACATCAGGATTCAAGTGGCAAAACATGCTGATTTATGTTATAAATGTATAGCATGTTTTAACACCCGACATCCGTTAAATAATTGCGAAACGCAAATTCGTAAACAAACAGTTGTGTAATTTTACCGGTACACTGCCGGACCTTTTTTAAAGCGTTGGCGTTTAGCGGCTGTATTTTAGCCGCTTATGCGCCACTACGCTTTAAAATGAGTGAGAACGCGTCCGGAAGGGTACCGGCAAAATTACACAACGTCCGTATGTGCAAACTGAGTTTCGCAATTATATACTTCATATCGTCATAACAATCACTCTAATTCGAACTGCCCCATATACAGTCTATAGTATCTTCCTTCCTGTGCAAGCAGCTCCTCATGGCTTCCTCTCTCAATTATCCCGCCCTTTTCAAGCACCATAATCGCCTCCGAGTTTCTTACCGTAGACAGTCTGTGTGCTATTACAAACACGGTTCTGCCCTCCATGATTGCATCCATTCCTTTTTCAATAAGGCGCTCTGTTCTTGTGTCTACCGAGCTTGTCGCCTCATCAAGGATGAGCACAGGCGGCTTCGCAGCTGCTGCCCTTGCTATTGCAAGAAGCTGTCTCTGACCCTGTGAGAGATTTCCTCCGTCAGAATAAAGCATTGTATTGTAGCCCTCCGGCAGCCATTTTATAAATGAATCTGCGTTGGCTATCCTTGCAGCCTCCGCTACCTCCTCGTCAGTCGCATGAGGATTTCCATATCTTATATTATCCGCTATTGTGCCGGTAAAAAGATGTGTCTCCTGAATTACCATTGCAAGTGAACGGCGCAGGTCATCCTTCTTTATATCCTTGATGTCAATTCCGTCATAGGTTATTGTTCCCGACTGTATCTCATAGAACCTGTTAACAAGATTTACAATGGTTGTCTTTCCCGCTCCGGTTGAGCCGACAAATGCTATCTTTTGTCCCGGCTTGGCAAAAAGTGATATTCCGTTTAAAACTCTCTTCCCAGGCACATATCCGAACACTACATCCTTAAATCGCACATCGCCCTTAAGCTCCACAAGACATGGTGTTCTCAGGCTTCCGGTATCAGATACCTTCCATGCGAAAAGCCCTGTTCTCTCCTCGCATTCTCTAAGCTCACCATCGGGAGTTCTCACTGCATTGCACAGCGTTACTGTTCCCTCGTCAAGCTCCGGCTCCTCGTCCATCATCTCAAAAATACGCTCCGCACCTGACAAAGCTGAAAGGAGAAAATTTACCTGATTCGTGAACTGGTTCAATGGCATGGCGCTCTGCCGCACATACACAAGGTATGCTGACAGAGTTCCAAGGTCTAATAGTCCTTTTATTGCCATAAGTCCACCCACACAGGCAGATACGGCATAGTTAAAGTAGGAAAGAGAAACTATCGTAGGAACCATTCTCCCCGCAAAAGTAAGTGCATGAGTGGATTCTTTTCTTAATCTCTCATTCATCTCACAGAAACGCTCAAAATCCTTTGCTTCGTGATTGAACACCTTCTCGACCTTCTGACCTGCCATCATCTCCTGTACAAAGCCGTTAATTTTTCCAAGCTCTTCCTGCTGCCTGTTAAAATACTTCTTGCTCTGCCTGCCATTTACCTTGATGAACGCAAACATAAGCAGAAGGAAAACAACAACGATAAGTGAAAGCTTAACACTTAACACCATCATCATCACTATCGTTCCGAAAAGCTGCATGAAGCTCTGTATTATCATGGCAAAGCTGCTGTTCATCGCCTCCTGAACCGTGTCCACATCGTTGGTAAACCGGCTCATAAGCTCGCCATGTGAATGAGCATCAAAATAGCTTAGCGGAAGCTTCTGTGTATGTGCAAAAAGGTCATTCCTTATCTCCTTTATGACCTTCTGCGAAGTAATCACCATCAGTCTGTTGTATGCGAAAGTTGCCAGTGCACCGCACAGATACATCACGCCCATCGAAATAACAGCCCTTATAAGCCCTGTAGTATCACCCGGAACAATGAATTTATTGATTACCGGCTTTAAAAGGTATGTTCCCATAATATTTGCGCCGGCACTTATGAATACTAACAGTGCAACAAGCACGAACGACCATTTATGAAAGCCAAGGTAGACGAGCAGGTGCTTTATGGTCTTTTTCGTGTCCTTTGGTCTTTTATATCCGACATATTTTGCCATTATAAATCTGCCCCCTCCTTCTGCGATTCATATATTTCCTGATATATTTTATTACCTGCAAGAAGACTCTCATGCGTCCCTATTCCGTTTATCCTTCCCTTATCAAGAATGATAATCTGATCCGCATGGCGTACCGATGATATTCTCTGTGCAATTATAATTTTTGTCATATCCGGAAGCTTATCGGCAAGTCCTTCACGGATTTTTGCCTCCGTTGCTGTATCGACAGCGCTTGTCGAATCATCGAGGATAAGCACCTTCGGCTTTTTTAAGATTGCTCTTGCAATACATATTCTCTGCTTCTGCCCACCTGAGACATTGACACCTCCCTGTCCCATCTCCGTCTCGTATCCATCCGAAAGTCTGTCGATAAACTCATCGACACAGGCAATATGGCATGCCTCTTCAATTTCCTCCATAGTGGCATCCTCGTTGCCCCATTTAAGATTTGACAAAAGAGAGCCGGAAAAAAGTGTATTTTTCTGCAAAACCATTGCAATGGCATCTCTTAGGTGTCTCATAGGATACTCTTTTACATCAACACCATCAATCCTTACTACGCCTTCATTCACATCGTAAAGGCGCGGTATAAGCTGCACAAGTGTTGTCTTTGCTGAACCTGTCTGTCCTATGATTCCGACAGTCTGTCCCGGCTCTATGTGAAATGAAATATCGGACAGCACATACTCTGCTGCCTCAGCCTTGTATTTAAAGCTCACATGGTCAAATTCAATCTCACCGCGCTCCACACTGATATCCCTAGCAAGCTCGTCTGTTATGTCGATCTTCTCGTCAAGTACTTCCATAATTCTTGCACCCGATGCAAGCGAACGTGTCATCATAAGAAAGACATTCGACATCATCATAAGCGAGTTGAGAATAAGAAGAACATAGCTTAAAAAGCTTGTAAGCTGACCTATTCCCAGCTCTCCTGCCTTCACAAGATGACCGCCAAGAAGTAGTATTCCAAGTATTGTAAAATACATGACAAGCTGCATTGCCGGCATGTTGAGCACAGCACTCTTAAAAGCCTTCTCCGACTGATTTTTAAGATTATCATTGACCCTCTCAAATTTCTCAACCTCATAGTCCCCGCGCACATACGCTTTGACAACCCTGATTGCCGTAAGATTCTCACCAACGGTACGATTTAAAAGATCGATTGCACTCTGCATCTTAGAATACAATGGTCTTATATGAATTATGATTACGATAAGCATAGCCGCAAGTATAGGCAGCGCCACAAGGAATACAAGCGCCAGTGTCGAGTTGATGGAAAAAGCCACCGATGTCGCCACAATCAGCATTACCGGACTTCTTCCAAAAGGTCTCATTCCGGTTGACACCGAATTCTGGATGTTAGTCACATCGCTGGTAAGCCTTGTAACAAGCGATGACACCCTGAAATGGTCAATATTTGAAAACGAGTACGACTGAAGCTTCTCATACTCAGCCATACGTATATTAGCTCCTAATCCCTGCCCTGCAAGCGCAGAGAACTTAGAGCTTCCAATACCTAAAATAAGCGCAAGAATGGCGCAGCCTCCCATCTGTATTCCTTTGGTATAAATGTAAGGAATATCAGCGTCAGCTACGCCATAATCAATCAAATCCGCCATAAGCATCGGCACCATAAGCTCAAGAACGGCCTCAACGCCGATGCACAATAAGGCAAGATATGCGTATTTCTTATACTGTCCCATATAAGAAAATATTCTCTTCAACATTACTTGTACCTCCAATAATTGCATTTGCAACTATTGTATTTTCAAGTATTTAAAATGTCAATATGCTTTTTTACAGTCAATGCTATTCACAATCCGCTTCCTGATGAATAATATATAAAAATGCTGCATATGTCACTCACCGGTATATCCGAATTTTTCTAAGTCAACTCTGCCATCCACAACCTCTATTCCGTCAGCCCTCAGTCGTCTTTCCTGCTCATCTTCGCCCCCGAACGCAAATGCACCTGAAAGTTCTCCCTTAGAATTGACCACTCTGAAACATGGTATATTCTCCGGGTCAGGATTTCTGTGCAGCGCATTTCCAACGGCACGCGCCATCTTCCTGTCGCCTGCCATATACGCAACCTGTCCGTAGGTGGCGACCATTCCCTTTGGTATCCGCTTCACTGCTTCATATATCCTCTTCGTTGGATTATCGCAAATCAGTGCATAGCTGGCGGCAATCATGTCCTGTATAGCCTCATCAGGTATTGAACCGTCAAGTATTATCGTGTTCCAGTGTTCCTTATTCTGATGATATCCCGGCTGCACCGCCTCATAGGCCTTTCGCCAGAAATCTCTCCACTCCGGGTCAACCTTCACATTCAGATTAATATATCCGCCTCTCTCATACACCCACAGAAATGCCTTTTTGCTGCCCTGCACCCTCACAAGCTCCCAACTGCTATCGTGAAACGGTGCCTCCTTGTATGTGTACGGAAACGAAAGTCCGTAGTCTAATGCTTCTTCTCTTGTTCTCATAATAACGCACAATGTAATTATCTTAAACGATAATCTTTCCTTTCTCCCAGTTATCGCTGAGTGTTTATTTTTGCTTTATAACCGCTTCACAGCTAATAAGTAATTTATTGACTATGTACCATGGTGGTTGTAAACTATAAAAAAGGAGGTCAAAGTCATGAAATCTGTAGTCCTATTATATAACACGTGCTGTATATACGAAATTGTCATATTGAACTATTTTTTGAAATATTCCGGTAAAAATGTTGAATTTGTTTCAATTGATGGAAATGCTATAACATCAATGGAAGGATACTCAATCAACGTCTCAGGCATCATGACAAATACCAATACCAAAAATATTGAGCTTATGATTATCCCCGGCGGAAATATTAAAGAAATTGACAATAAGATTGTATGGGAATATATTAAACAAATTCATTCTGATAACGCACTTATTGCCGGTATCTGTGCCGGTGTTGATGTACTTGACCACTCCTGAGTTCTAGACGGAATCGATTCAACACATTCGACTGAGCTAGATGTTGTTGTAACTGACAAAATAATCACATCACGTGCAAATGGATATGTAAATTTTGCGATTGAAATTGCAAAAAAAATGAATTTATTCAAAGATGATGCTGATTTGCAGGAAACAATAGCATTTTGGAGAGATTATAAAAGAATGCAGTAGTATAACATTTTGTATAATAGAAAATTTCAATGGGAGTTTCTATTATACAAAAATACAGGTACATATGTCTAATCACCATAACACATGTACCTGTTTCTGCATTAGTCGATATATCTTACTTCCCCTGCATAAGTCCTCTCCTTATAAGTTGCATCAGGTGCAGCATATCCGAGAGCAGCAATTCCGTAGACAACATGGTCTGAAGGAATACCAAGCTCATTAAGCACTGCTCTCACCTTCTCGTCATCGCACACAGCTCCGACCTGGTTAATCCACACTGAACCGACACCGTAGGAATGTGCCGCAAGGAAAATATTCTCAAGCGCACAGGCATTGTCATCCCTTCCAAGATGGCTCTCTTTAAGGTTGGATGGGATAATGAGTGCTGCCGGCTTGTACATATCGTAGTGCTCCCTGCCAAGTGCCGCTCCGACAACCTCACACAGCTGTGCAATCACATCCTTATTGGTCACAACCGTGAAGCTCCATGACTGCTTTCCCATTCCGCACGGTGCATGAAGTGCCGCATCGACAATGTCCTTTAATATATCCTTTGAAATCTTCTCATCCGTAAACTTGCGGGTGCTTCTTCTTGTAAGTATGTTTTTCATTACCTCATTCATTATGTATTCCTCCTGGATTATTTTGTTGTTGGGACAGTGGGGTCAGGTTCGTGTCCCACAGTTTTGGGACACGGACCTGACCCCTGTCCCAAAAGCTTATACAACGTAGGCTCGAATGAGAATTCATTCATCAGCGCATGTACTTCATTCAATGCATTCTCTTTGACTGACCTCGGTGCAACCGGACGGTACACAGCCCTTATAAGAATGTTCTTCGGCGTGTGGTCAAAATCGATAAATTCTAGAAGCTGGGTTCTGTAGCCGCTGTACTCAAGAAGATTAGCTCTGACTGCATCGGTTGCAAGCGCCGCAAAGCGCTCCTTGATGATTCCATAGCGTGACATGATTGGAAGTGTTGCCGGCTTCATCTGCTTGTTAAGCTCATGCTGGCAGCATGGCACTGAAAATATCATCTTCGCTTTCCACTGTATCGCATTGTAGAGTGCATAGTCGGTGGCTGTATCACAGGCATGAAGAGTAATCACCATGTCAACATCAAAAGGTGCCTTGTAGCCGTTGATATCTCCAAGCTCAAAGTGCAGCTTATCATAATGGTACTTTTCTGCCGCCTTATTGCATTTTTCTATGACATCTGCTTTTAAATCAAGTCCTATCATGTTGACTTCAAGCCCCATAACCTGTGTCAGATAGTAGTAAACAACAAATGTCAGATAAGACTTACCACAGCCAAAATCAATGACATTGAGCTTCTTTACCTTAAGGTTAGAAATCTCGACAAAGCGGTTAATCTGCTTGTATTTGTCATACATCGAATTTACAACTCTGCCGTCCCTTGTGAACACTCCCATGTCCACAAGAGGCTCAATGCTCATGCCTTCGCTCAGAATATAGTTCTTTTTGCGGTTGTGACCGTTATCTGATGCCGCCTTTACCGCCTCAGTCGCAAGCCTCTTCACCTTATAATTGCACCTTCCATTCTTGGAAATGAGTATGATATGCTCCGAATCGGTAGTCATTGCGTTTACCTGCCTGTAATGACCGCTGATAAGCTCTACACACCTGTCGGCAAGAAGCTCCTTTTTCACGTTCTCATGGAACACCTGCTTTTGTGTATACTTTGAAATCTGAAAGAAATCCTTCTTACGCTCAATCACAAGCTTCTGGTATTCCTCCGACTTGTTCGCCGGATTGCTTATTATTATCTTGTTGAAATCCGCCTCCAAAATTATAGATATATACTGCTGTAATTCGTTCATATATTTTCCTTATCCTCTAATAAAAACTTTATTTACGCTAACCATTATGACTATTTGTAAAACTTCTCCGCTAAAATAACTGCCGCTCTATATTTCTATTTATGCAGTTAATATTATTTGTGATTCGCTTCTTGTATGAGCAGCATAATTTCATTCCACCGCAGTGCGTTCCTACACGGAAGGCTTTTTAAATAGGGCATTTCACCGAAATTTCCCATTATATAAAATAGATGCCTTACATATTTTTATTTTATAGACTAACAGTCAATCAATATAAGCGGTATCGTCATCTCATCCTCTGTCAGCCCGGCATGGGCACCGATGAAGAAATCCGCTTCCTCTCTTGTATTATATATACACAAATCGCCAATCGCAACTGCAAGATAATCGCCAAGCATATCACGGAATGACTCATGCTCCCTGCCTTCACCGAAAAGCTTTTTTTCAAGCACTTCCTCTTTTGTCAAAAGCATGAATTTATCGGAAAACTTCCTGTTAAACTCGTCTGCGAACTGCTCCTTCATTCCGGGCTTTATGAAGAAATTAAGCGCTCTCGGCTCGATGGACGGAAGTCTTAGCAGGCACTCACATAGCTTAGGATAGTCTGTGAGCGACACACCTTTGGTGTCTATATGTCCGTGGTCAGCCGTCACTATGACCAGAGTTTTGCTTTTTTCTGCCTCTTTAAAATTCTCTGGCTCTCCAAGCTTTCTGCAAAGCTCTTTAACCTGTTTTTCCAGCTTTCTTAAAAGCGTCTTTGCGTCAGCACCAAAGCAGCCCTTCTCATGCATAGTATGGTCAGGCTCGTTCCAATAGCTGTATATGTATTTTTTCCCGGGCTTATTGCAAAGTCCGGCTATTCTTTCACATATATCTTCAAAAGAATCCGGAAACGGCTTGACAAACGGTGTGACCGCATAGCCCTGTCTTCCACTCTTTACCAGTCTGTCGACAGCGCTCTCATAGCCGCAGTAGTGCGATGCCACATTATAATTCTCTGCCTGCTCGTCAGTTCCTGTCTCCTTGTTTAAAAATACAGTCACGTTCTTGTCAATCTGCGGATAGTAGCAGTCCCAGCCGAGCCACCCATGCTCACATGGCTCCATACCACTCTGTATCGATGTCGTGGCAGCCACAGTCGTAGGCGGAAATGTCGAGCTCAGTGTCCCTGCAAGATGCGACTGAAAGAAGCCCCTGCGCGCTAAATTTGCATCCATTATGTTCTTACCCATTCCATCAAGAAGAATTACCACTATATTTTCATAATCCTTCCCTTCCAGATATCTGTCAAGCAGCATAAGCGTTCCTCTTTCCGGCTCAAGTCCCATGCTGTGCAGTATGGAATTAGGAATTCCCAATATACTATTTTTATAATCAGGATATTTTATCATCAAGATACTCTCCGTTCCACCGCACCATGCGGCATAATTTTCCACTTAGCGTTTAACATCCGGCTGACATTTTAAATCTGCCGTTACCATCTCATTTTCGCAATAATTATAACACTAATCCTTCCTTTTTCCTACTTCAAATATCTTAGCGCACTATAAAGTCCCCAGTCCTGGTCGTTAGCATATGCATCCGCATAGTGTGCCTTCTCACCATTTACAGTTACCGGATACACAAAAGCGCATGTTGCACTCCCATCAGGGTAAAACATTGATAACACCGCCCTCAACGATTTCTCTGCCTTTTTAGCATATATTTTTTGTCCTGTGATATTGGCATAATAATTATATACTATACCTGTTAATGTACTCCAATAATGTACAAAGGTATCCCCATAAAGCCTGCGTTTTCCAAACCAATAACCATCCCAATGTCGTATCGCCACCTCATTAAGGTGATAATCCGGCTGCTTTCCGTTAAAAAGTTCAAGCACCTTTTTTTGCAGCTCTATCCCTTCAAGATATTTTTCATTCCCTGTAAGCAGGTATGTTTCCTCCAGTATCTGCGCTGCCGGAGCAACTATGCTCTGCTCGTAATTAACCTCCGACTTCGGATATTCTGTTCCCATTTCCAGCATAAAATCTGCATGTTTCTTAAAATATTCCGTCATCAGAGCTAGTTCCTGTGTCATTCCTGCTTCTTTTAATGCATTTGTCATCGTCAGTATAGGTAACTCTATCGCATAAAATTTTCCGCCACCATTACTATAATAATATTGCATTATACGGCATGCAGAAGTAAGATATTTTCTATCTCTATACAACATGTATAACTCCGAATAAAAAAGTGCAAACCATGGTGCATTATAGAGGCGTTTATAACTGTTATCCCTCATATAGTCATTATACACCTCACCTGTCTGCTCGTTCACAAGTTCTCGCCCAACAAATGCAGCATATTTTCTTAATGATTTATCAACCATCTCATCGTCAGCTCCTTGTAGGTATTTTGCGAGCAATATTCCCATTCCTACACGTTCTCTCCCTGCATTATAATCATTTTCCGGAGCATAAAACATGTGTTTTTCTTCATTGTCATATATAAGATAATCTCCGTCTAAATGGCTTTTAGCATTGTTATACTGCTGTTTATCAACTATAAAATGGCATCTTGCTCTCACAAGCTTTGACAACTCAGGTTGTATCAACAGGCGGCAATATGTCCTGACACCCTCAACAATAATATCAAATTTAAGCTCTCCAATTCGTTCTGCCGGCTTATTTATAATAATTTTATTTTGTTTAAATTCCGGCTTTATCGGCGTACCATTTTCTAATATCTCTACGTTTTCACACTTATATTCAAAGGCTGGCATAACACTTACATTAATATTTTCACCTTCAAAAAGCACATAATTTTCCGCATCTACCTCAATAAAATGTCTACAATATTTTTTTGCTTTTTTGTAAAAATCATTTTGTTCCTTGAAGGGAAACAATACCCACTCTAAGCTGTAGCTCTCGCCTGGTGCAAGTGAAAATGGTGCCGGGTGAAGTATAAAATCTCCCCTGTCATTACTCATTCTTTCCTTATTTCTCTCTACACTATAACCGGACAAAGCTCCAGTTGTCAAAATAAGCCCAAGATGTGGTGGCTCTCCACCCATTCTGTAAGCCATAATATATGAGACATCATCACCGCAGCATATATGTGTATGGCATCTGTATCTAAGGCATGTCTGTGCATCAACATAATCATCATTAAAAGGTGTGTATATTCCAATATCCGTAAGTGATGTAAACACATCCCTCTTAGAATTGTTTGTAAATGTATACCTTTCACTCACGATATCACCATTTCTTTTGCTGTCTACATCTACATCAAGTTCCTTCTTGCATTTTACCGTGCCCCATTCCGTTGTCCCCTCAACCCAGTTCATTTTATATTTGTCTTCTGATAATATCAATTCTTTCATTGCAATGTCGTCCTCCATATACATTTATTGACCTGTAACTAAAACTAGCTTATACTCTATATATAAATATGTAAATGAAAAAATTACAGCAAAAAGTGAAAAAAGGTTGGATATTACCATGAACTTTAACTTGAACACCAATATCGAATTTACAATGCACGGAACCTTTACGGCACCCGACAGCACATGGCTTCACATTAGCCGCAGTATCACAAGCTACGAGCTGTTCTATGTGACAAAGGGAACTCTCTACATATCCGATGACAACAACGATTACACTGTCAAAACAGGTGAATATGTCATAACAGCGCCATGTAAGAACCAGCATGGATGGAAGCCATGCGAATGCACCTTCTATTATTTTCACTGGTTTGCCGATGATTCATGCATGAGCGGTTTTCCATGTCTTGGAAGCTGCAAGAACATTGATATCATAGAAAAGTATTATGCCCTGTTGTCGGATGAAAATCTGACAAAGGAAATTTCCAACCACCTAATGGCGATTATCCTGCTCGAAATCCAAAAGGGCGACAAAAATATCTCCGCCGGAAATACAGCAGAGCTTTGCAGGCGCATCCTGTCATATATACAGTTTGCACCCTGCGAGGAACTTAAAGTGTCCTCTATCGCTTCACATTTTAAGTACAATGAAAAATATCTCACACACTGCTTCACAACTCAGACCGGCGAATCGCTGAAAAAACATCTCAAGGCTGAAATGATAAAGCGTGCCAAGCATATTTTAGAATATACTGACACGCCGATAGCAGCCATAAGTGAGCAGCTCGGTTACAGCGACACCCACAGCTTCTCACACATATTTAAAAATACCGTGAAACTCTCTCCGAGAGAATACCGAAAGAAGTTTCAAAAAGAGGATATTGTCTGATTGTGTTTTCAGAATTATTGAAAACTATTTATAACTTCAAGAAACCTTGCCCCATACTTTTTAAACTTATTCTCTCCGACTCCCGACACATTAAGCATATCATATTCATTCTTAGGAAGCTTGACACACATGTCAATGAGCGTCTTATCGCTGAAAATAATATATGGCGGAACAGCCTCCTCCTTGGCAAGCTCAAGCCGCAGCTTGCGAAGCTGCTCAAACAGCTTATACCCCGCTGCTGTGAGCGCATCAGTGCTTCTTGCTTTCTGTCTTGCCGGCTTTTTAGGCTTGTCAGTTCTAACCGGCTGCTTCGACTCATATGTCCGCAGCACAACATGCGTGTCTTCATTTTCAAGTGCACTTACATCCCCAAGCTTTAAAACACTGTACCGGTCATCTGTCTGGCAGAGATACCCTTCCTCAATAAGCTGGCTTATAAGGCTTCTTATTGTCGCTTCGTTGCAGTCGTTTAATGCACCGTAAGATTTATAATTGTCGGCACCGATTTCCTTCAGTCTTGCCCTGTCCGCTCCCATAAGAGTTCCTACGACAATCACAAGACCATATCTTCCGCGCATCTCCTTCACACACTCGACAACCTTTCTTGCCTGCATCGTCATGTCCGTCTGCGTGTACTCTCTGTGGCAGTTTCCACAGTTGTCACAGGGCTTTCCAACCTTCTCGCCAAAATAATTCAGTATGTAATTTCTTAGACAGCCTGTCGTCCTGCAATAGCCCTCCATAGCTTTAAGTCTTTGCATATCATGCTGTCTTACAAGAAGCGCATCCTCCTCATCAAGTCCCGAAAAATCCTTGTTATCCAAAAGGAACTTATTTATCATGATATCCTGCGCTGAAAACAGGAGTATACACTGTGAATTCTCGCCGTCACGCCCTGCGCGTCCTGCCTCCTGATAATAGTTTTCCATGCTCTGCGGCATATTATAATGTATCACATATCTTACATTAGACTTATCAATTCCCATGCCAAAGGCGTTGGTTGCCACAATCACAGGCGTTCTGTCATATATGAAATCATCCTGATTATCTTTGCGCGTCCCTGTGTCAAGCCCGGCATGATACTTTGTCACAGCTACGCCTTTCTTAAATAAAATTTCAAAAACTTTATCCACATTCTTCCTTGTTGAGCAGTATATTATTCCACTGTCATTCGGATGCTTTTCCACATAATCCACCACAAAATCATCTTTTTTGTGTACATGCTCGACACTGTAGTAGAGATTTTCCCTGTCAAAGCCTGTAACAGTGACATCCGGATTATTAAGCTTTAAGATGCACAGTATATCATTCTTGACTTCCTCTGTCGCTGTCGCCGTAAAAGCGCTCACAATCGGTCTTTTATCAAGTCCGTCAACAAAATCGACAATCTTTAGGTAGCTTGGTCTGAAATCCTGTCCCCACTGCGATATACAGTGTGCCTCATCGACTGTCACCATTGATATGTCCGCCTGCCTTGAAAATTCAAGAAAGCCATATGTCTCAAGCCTCTCCGGAGCGACATATATGATTTTATACCGGCCTCCTGCCGCAAGTGAAAGTGCCTTATTTATCTGACCTTCTGTTAGAGATGAATTGATATATGCCGCATGTATGCCTGCTTCATTGAGTGCTTTGACCTGATCCTGCATAAGCGATATAAGCGGCGACACAACTATTGTTATCCCAGACAGCATAAGTGCCGGAACCTGATAGCATATCGACTTTCCGGCTCCTGTCGGCATAATTGCCAGGACATCCCTTCCCGCCATTATTGAATCTATTATGTTCTTCTGTCCTTCACGGAAGGAGTCATAACCAAAGTAGTGTTTTAATGTGTCGTGTGCGTTCAAATGTTTTCTCCAATTCTTATAAATTATCTATACTTATTTTGTATACTTTTATTGCTTACACTCTTACTATTTCCGGCTTACACAGACTGCCTATTAAGCCGGCTTCAAACATCTATATTGTATCTTTTTTACACTGCATTAGCAAGAAGCAAAACTACTTTACAAAATGCCAAAGGCTCTGTAAATTCAATATGCACAGACAGTTCGTACATATATCGTTTACAAAGCCTTAACTTTCTTAAATATCTATTAAATTATTTCCAAACCTCTTGCGCAATCTCCTTCACAAGCGCCAGCTTCGCCCACTGCTGCTCTTTCGTTAGCTTATTTCCAATCTCGCAGGATGCAAAGCCGCACTGAGGGCTTAAGCACAGCCTGTCAAGAGGTATATATTTTGCAGCTTCATGTATTCTTGCTATCACAGCCTGTTTATCTTCAAGCTCCGGCTTCTTGGTTGTGATAAGCCCTAACACAACCTTCTTGTCACCGTTTACATGAGAAAGCGGCTCAAAGCCACCGCTTCTCTCATCATCAAACTCAAGATAATAAGCGTCTACATTCTCCTGCTCGAAAAGCACCTTCGCTACATCATTGTAAGCTCCGCTGCTCGCATATGTAGAGTGGAAATTGCCGCGGCATACATGTGTGGCAACAGTCATGTCACAAGGAACACCCTCTATTGCGAGATTGTTTATTCTTACAAAGAGCTCCTGAACCTTCAAAAGTCCTTCGTCATCCGTGTCAAAGAACAGCTTCGCCATCGGGTCAACCAACATTCCCCATGAGCAGTCATCAAGCTGAAGATTTCTGCAGCCTGCCTCATATAAATCTGCAATCACCTTTCTGTAGCCTGCTGCGATATCATTAACAAGCTCCTCATTGTCAGAATAATACTTAGCCGTATTCTCAGCCGCAAAAGGCAGAATCATCTGTTCAAGGAACTGTGCCGGAGCCGGTATCGTCTGCTTTGCGACAGTATTCTCATCCTCGAACTGCTTCACGAATTTAAAATGCTCGACAAATGGATGGACACCGCTCACACTGACCTTTCCTGTCAGATAAGTATCATCAATCATTGCCTGCTCACCGTGAAAAGGAAGTCCTGTCTGCGTCTTAGAATGTCCTACTCCGTCAAATGCCCACATAAAATCGAGATGCCATGTAGCACGTCTGAACTCTCCATCAGTTATCACATGATACCCTGCTTCCTTCTGCTTTTCAATCAGCTGCGTGATGCACTCATCCTCAACACGTGTAAGCTGCGCCTTATCAATCTCTCCTCTTCCAAATGCGGCTCTTGCTTCCTTTAATTTCTCCGGACGCAAAAAGCTCCCCACAAAATCGTATCTGAATGGTATATTTCTGCTCATAGTGTTTTCCTCCTGATATATTTATATGTGGAATCCATGCCAAATCCCACCATCTTTCAAGCTTTTTAAGTGAATCTGTAACACCTGCCTGCTATGAAATCAATATATCAGCCACACAACCAATAGTAAAATATATTGTGATATCATTTCTCCATAGTTTAAAACTATGGCATCCTATGTCAATGATATACGAAATCCGCTTTCGCTTCCTGTTCATATAAATCAATGCATCATATATGCCTCTTAAGCGCCTCCATATATGACAATCCATATCTGCTTGGAGATGCATCCTTCCTTGTAACAACTCCAATTCTCATCGTGCAGTCTGAGTCTAACGGCTTTGCAATGATATTTTCGCCATTTAACTCGGCATCAAGCACGCCTGAGCACACAGTAAAGCCGTTAAGACCTATAAGAAGATTAAAAAGCGTAGCCCTGTCGCGGACCATGATATTCTTCGGAAGTTCAAGCATATTTAAAAATTCCTCCGAAAAATAGAATGAATTATGTTGTCCCTGCTCAAACACAAGATACGGATACGGAAGCAGATCCTGAACCGTCAGCATTTTTTTGCCGGCAAGCGGATGCCTGTTCGATATAAATACATGCGGCTTCGCCTCAAAAAGCTCCTGAAATTTCAAATCACTCTTTGCAATAAGCTTGCTTAACACTGCCTCGTTCTGCTCACTAAGATATAGTATTCCAAGCTCACTTCTTCCGACAGACACATCATCTATAATCTCGTAAGTCTGCGTCTCCCGCAGCGTGAAGCTGTATGTGTCCGCATCATACTCCCTTATCACGTCAACAAAGGCATTCACCGCAAACGAATAATGCTGGCATGATACCGAAAAATGCGGCTTTAAGTGTCTCTCGCCCTTAAAATGCTCCGTCATCACATCCATCTGTTCCAATATCTGTCTCGCATATGATAACAGTGCTTCGCCGTCTCTTGTGAGCTCAACACCCTTGTTCGTCCTTACAAACGCCGTTATGCCCATTTCCTTTTCAACGCTCTGAATCGCCGCCGTAAGGCTCGGCTGTGCTATAAAAAGCCTGTCCGCCGCTTCCGTTATGTTCCTGCATTCCGCAACCATAACTACGTACTTTAACTGCTGTAGTGTCATTTTCACCTCCGTAGAACCGGATAAAGCACATTGCTTATTACATACTCGCCGTCATTTACAAAAATCTCTATGAGATTTTTCTCGACATATATCTCAAGCCGGCATTTTTCTCCGACATAAGGAGTTGTGCATTCTGCATGCAGCGAAACCTTCTCCGGCACACGTTTTGTCCTGTCAGTGCACACGCACCCCTCTCTGAGCTTAATTTTTACACCTGCTATCTCTATATCCTGACCCTCTGCCAGCTCCGCCTCGATTCGGCATCTTCCATCTTTTCGCCACTCAGTATATCCATCCTTCAAATCACACTCACATTCAGAAAAATATTCCCTGACATTTGGATGAACCGACGTAAAAATCCTTCCGTTTCGCAGCGTCACTATGCGCGGAAGACACATCATCCCGCTCCAGGAACGCCCATCCGCTGCCTCGTTGTCTTCTGCCGCCTGCGGTATCGGCATGCGCACCCATGCAATGACACATCTGCGTCCATTCTCATCAATACAGCTCTGAGGCGCATACAAATCCATTCCATAGTCCAAAAAGCATGGTCCGCTCTCAAGCGCCATGCTTCCATCATGCGCATCAAACGCAAGCTTCTGCATCGTGCTCTGATTTTCAGGATACTGCGTTCCTTTCAGAATGCCTATCGGAGAAGCGATAAGAATATGCTGTCCATCTATCTCAAATACGTCCGGGCACTCCAGAATTGTTCCGAACTGCTCATCCTCAAGCCTGTTAAGATAAGTCCAGTTCTCTCCGTCAGCACTTGTATATATTAAGAGTGCACCCTTCTCCTTATTTCTCGTACTCGCAAGGCACATAAAATAGCGTTCATCCTCCTTCCAGACCTTAGGGTCACGACATTCATACGGATGACCTATTTTTAAATCTGTCACAGGCGGAATAATCTGTCTCTTTCCATTAAAATTATCAAAAGTAAAACCATCCTCAGAGCTTATCAATGCCTGACTCTGCTGACAAAGACCGTCAACAATATTATGTACATTCTCCTTATTTTCCTCTAAGTATCTGACAGCCGTATAATACAGCATCATCCTTCCGTCAATCTCAAGTGCACTACCTGAAAAAATTCCGTTACGGTCATAGCTCTTCGTAGGAAAAAGTGCAATTCCAAGATGCCTCCAGTGAACCAAATCATCACTCACCGCATGTCCCCAATGCATCGTTCCCCACACAGGAGCACACGGAAAATACTGATAAAATAAGTGGTATTTTCCCTTATAATAAACAAATCCGTTCGGGTCATTAATCCAATCTCCCGGTGCCTTTAGATGTAAAATATTTTCCATATAATCATGCCCTCCCATATATTTTTTAAAATCAATCCAGCCACATTCTAAATCATGAAAGCTTATATAAATGCCCATATTGATTTGCTTTCTGTTCAGATAATTTTTTTGTCATTCTGACTAAAATGTTGCTTACATTTGAATATTAACATATAATAATTTATATGTCACTCATCCATGAATAATTTTATATATGATTTCTTTTACTCTTATATCATCAAATGAAGGGCAAAAGGCATTTTGCCCCTGATACTATATAATCATATAATTAAAGCCTGCATTAAGAAAGCGGCAAAACATTTTATTGTACATGCCTGAGTGCATAGGTCTACAAATTACAACAATATATACGGAGAGGTAATAGTGTGAATAATAATGCTGATGCGATTATTTTTCACACGGCTATTTGTGCCGCAGGCGCCACAAAGTAGCCTTTATCGCAGAGCAGAATCCGGTATTTTGCCTGCGATTTCTCCCGCATCAGAAAAGTGCCTGCGGAATGGAGAATATTATGGAGGAAAGCAAGAAGGTTAATATCGTAAACGCACCGCTTTTTCGCGACCCGATTTACGATGCACCTACAGACCCGGTAGTTATCTGGAATAACAAAGAAAAAAAATGGTGGATGTTATATACACAGAGAAGAAGCAGCATTAACGCTATAGGTGTCTCACATATCCACGGAACCGCTATAGGTGTCGCATCATCCGATGATGGCAGCAGATGGCTGTACCGCGGAACACTTCCGGGACTTGATTTTGAACCCGGACATAACACGTTCTGGGCACCTGAAATCATATTCGCTGAGGGCGAATATCACATGTATGTCTCATATATTACAGGCGTTCCGACCGACTGGAACTGGTCAAGACATATCATACATTATACTGCTGACGATTTGTGGAACTGGCATTTTGAAAGTGTACTAAGTCTGTCCTCTGACCGCGTCATAGATGCATGTGTTCATCCTATAGGAAACGGACAGTACAAGCTGTGGTACAAGGATGAGTGCCACGACTCTCATACCTACAGTGCAATAAGCGACGATTTATATAACTGGGAGGTTGTCGGAGAAGAGATTAGCCTTAACAGTCATGAAGGTCCTAATGTGTTTGAATTTGGCGGAAAAAAATGGATGATTACCGATGAATGGCATGGTCTTGGAGTGTATGAGACAGATGACTTTTCCCACTGGAACAGACAAGGTGTCATTCTCTTTGACGGTGGAAAGCGTACAGGCGATGGTGTCATGGCAAATCATGCTGATGTCGTGGTATCAGGCGATAATGCATACATTTTTTACTTCACTCACCCATATTTTCTCAATGAAAACAGATTAAACAAGGCTTACATACCTACCGCCGATGACGGTAGAGCATGTATTCAGGCGGCACAGCTTGAAATAAAGGACGGCATGCTTATCTGTGACAGAGACAAAGCTTTTGAGCTTAAGCTTTAAAATTCAGTTCATATATGTCACTACAGCTATTTTTAATTCGTATTGCCAATCAGGAAAACCGCTATTTACATGCAGGCATGATATATCAGTTTTCCCGATTGGTATACTCTATCTTGATGCTTTCTTTTTATAACCGCAGTCACAGTAAGGTCCGCCTGATGCTAACGTGTACTCCCTGACAAAATCCGTCACGCCTCCTGCCTCGCTCATTGTATAATCTAGACGACACATTGCCGGTATAAGCTTTTTAAGCCCAACCTCTGTCATAAGTCTGCATATTCCACAGGTTGTAAATCTGGCTTCATAACCGCTTCCGTCTTCATACTCATGAAAATCCATGTTCCATGAATATGGTTAGTCGCATACAATCTTAATAAGTATAATCTTACTCAATATTTTATAAAAAATAAAGCCTGTAACATGAAAAACCGTTGATTATTTAAAAGCCTGACAAAAGCATAAAAGCTGTACATCACGCCTCATTCATCCCTTCCACAAATCCGATAAATTCCTTCGCGGCATGTGAGAGTGTATGCTTTTTATTCCATATAAGAGCATATGATGCATATGCGTCCGGGTGATCTACCTGTCTTACACACACATCATTTCCATGCACAAGCGAGGATATGGATTCAGGATAAATTGCTATGCCAACACCGTAAAGGCTTAGTTCATAAGCATTCATCATATGTGCGATTCGTCCCCGTACTGTCGGTGTGCGCCCTGTCCTTGAAAACCACTTATCTATCTCACTCTTTCTCGACTCTCTCGAAGGAATAAGCAGATCATATGGCAAAAGCTCATCAGGACTCACCGGGAGATTATCCGCCGAATAAAGCGGATGCTCTTTAGGAATTACTGCAACCCATGGCTCATCATAGACAGGAAGGACATGAAACTCTTCTGTATTGTACGGTGCAGTAATCATAGCGACTTCGCAAAGTCCCTTTGTGACACGGCTGTTCACATCATCTGTATTGCCATTCCACAGATTGTACTGCACATTCGGATGCTTCTTTCTGAATGCCGATATCCACTCCGCAAAGAGCCTCGGCGCACAGCCTTCAACAGACGCGATATATAGTGTTCCCGTAAGACCCTCTCGCATCTCGCGCACTTCCTCCTCCGACTTGTTAACTAAATCAAGTATCTGTGAAGCATACTGCAAAAAAAGCTCGCCCTCCTCCGTCAGAGTGACCTTATGCGGCGAACGGACAAAAAGCTGTGTTCCAAGCTCGTCCTCTAAATCCTGTATCTGACGGCTTAGCGGCGGCTGTGCTATTGCAAGCTTCTCCGCCGCCTTTGTAAAATTCTTCTCCTCGGCAACAGCCTTAAAATATCTTATATGTCTAAGTTCCATATAACGCTCCTTCCAAATCTTTCTGCCATCCTTGCCCTAACTGACATTCTTCTTCTGACATCTCTACCATGACATCTCTTCTCTGACATCTCTTCTCGACATCTTTTCTCTGACATCATGTCTATTCAAGTCCGGGCATTAAACAGCCGGCATTAACTCCGCCCTTTATGATACCTTATAGGTATTATAATACTTTTATTATATGTATTTCACATTATAAAGACAATATGCTATATTAAAACCATCAAAGGAAAGCATAAAGATTTCGAAATCGCTTATTAAACTGATACATACCATAGATACAAAACGAATTTTAATTAACTGTTATTGGTGGGTTTTTATTGAAAGGATTGGTGATTATTATGAAGAAGATTATCGAAAGAATCAGCGAGTTTTTTAAAGAGTATTACATGAGCTTTTCAGCTATTGTATAGCACATTGACTGCAACGAAATGAAGCAATAAAGGAAATGGCTTATCATACTTGATACTACTCCTATTTAGGAGTGAATATCAAATGATATAGCCATTTCTTTTTTGAAATGTCGAAATATTCTTCCTGCGTCTAACTGTATATAACGTGCTGCATTCATGCATATCATGTTATACACTCATAAATTAACTTATTCCGAAACACTAATCAGCTTCAAAATAAATCCAGCATACTATCAAGATATATCTCTTCCCTTACCTTAAGCTGGTATTCCGGCTTAGTCATATAGTAGAGCAGAAATTCCAGAATCAGCGCACTTCCAAGCCCTCGCCCTTCTATTTTAAAATTAGAAAAACTCATCGGAAGATAAGTATTTTTGATATCATAAGTGCCAATAAAACCGGGATTTTCCATTGCCTTAGAAAAGCGATACCCCTCACCGGCATCAGGTGCCTTGCAGATATGGTCAGGACAATTCTCTCCGAGATTTTTCCGACTGACATTCTCATAGCATTTTTTTCTGTCATTGCAGCCAAAATAGCAGCATTCGTTACACAAAAATTCCACCTTATCCTTCAGCTCATCAGGCAATGTATTTAATTTGTCAAAAGCTTTGTTAAGGCGAAAATCCGGCACAACATAGCGAAAATCATCTCTTTTTACTTCATTTCTAAACTCTTCAAAATCCGTCTGCACCTTCGTGGTTGACGATACAAAATAAAGTCCAGGATAATTCTTCTTTAAATATTCAAGCAGCAAATCCGAATGGACAATAATGCCATTTTCTGCTTTGTCACTCTTTTCAAGCATTGCGCACAGCTCATTGCACTTTTTGTCTGCAAGATGCTCCGGCATAAGAAGTGAATTGCTGAAAGTAAGCCGCGCCGATATGCCATATTCACGCATCAGCGCCAGTACATCATCCGGCTCGCAGTCTCCGAAGCCTACCCTTCCGCCGCCCCAGATACAATCCGCCAAAGCTCCATATATAGAACCAATATCGCACCAATCGTAAAAATATTCCCTGTGCCCGAAAAATAATGGCAGAAACATTCTGTACAGCTCATAGAATTCGAACAGTCCCGGAAGATGATAATGTGCCACTCGTATATCTGATTTTTTCATTCCTTACACCTTTTTCAATTAGATTTTTGTTCTCTTTTTTAACACGATAAGCATATATTATTAAATGTACCTATTCAGGACTTCACCTGTAAACGGCTGCGATATGTAATTGCAAAACACATAGTATAACATCCATGCATTGTGCAATCTGCATTTCGCCATCACTTAAATAATTACAATTAAATAATAACATAAAATCTTTAATAGTGTATATGAATTTCCTCATGTAAAAGATATCCACAATCCTCTTTCGCATCTGCCAACATTAAATCGATGCTTCACAGCTTTATCCGGTACTCGGCTTGTATCAGAGCTTGTACCAAACACCTTTGCTGCTCTTTCCATATTTTTTCACATTTAGGTTCAATAACTTTAATAACAACTCATGTATCCCATTGATTTCACACTTGATTCGTGTTACAATCCAAAAAATGAACGTGACTTATTTACTATTATAATGTTACGATAGCATTACATAATGATAATCTTGGACGATATCCGGCGAATGCTTTTTTATAGCATCCGGCTTCAGCTCCAATGTCATAGCTTGAAAGGACTTGAAATATATGCAGGACTTGAAATATATGCAGGACTTGATGAGAAAACAATTCTATAAACAGCGTTCCGACTTTGAAAAATCTGCAATAGAACGTGACAAGACACAGATTATGCCTAAAGGTGTACAAGTGCAGACCGACATTCCTTACATCGATGACGGTGACAAGGCTCACCTTATGGACATCTACCGCCCGGAAGGAAGCGAAGATAAGCTCCTACCTGTTATAGTCAACATTCATGGAGGGGGACTTTTAATCGGCAATAAGGAATTTAACCGTTTCTTCTGTGCCAAGCTTGCCAAGCTCGGATATCTTGTATTCAGCATAGAATACCGCCTTGTACCTGACTGCATGGTGTATGACCAGTTTTATGATGTTTGCAGCGCTTTCAGATATATTCAGGCACATCTAGCCGACTACAAAGGCGATACAGAGCATATATACGGTGTAGCCGACAGCGGAGGGGCATATCTTCTTACTTATACCACTGCCATGGAAAAACAATGCGCTCTTGCAAAAGCAGCACATGTCAAGCCGCACAAGCTGCATTTTCGTGCCATCGGACTTATAAGCGGAATGTTCTACACTAACCGCTTTGACAAGATAGGACTGTTTCTTCCCGCATATCTTTATGGAAAGAACTACAAAAAAGGGCATTTTGCACCTTATGTAAACCCTGAAAATCCTGATATTATTACAGCACTTCCACCGTGTTTTCTTGTCACCAGCCAAAGGGATCATCTTAAAAAATATACTTTTGACTTTGAGCACGCACTCATGCGAAATGACATGCCTCACGAAATATTATGTTTTCCATCAGACAAGCGCCTGACTCATGCCTTTAGCGTATTCAGACCTGACTTAAAGGAAAGCGATGAAACGATTTTGAAAATGCATGAATATTTTGAAAAATATAAATAAATTTAAATTTTAGAGCTTTTTCAAAAAGTTCATCCTGTGTCTTGTAGCCCAGAAGCTTTCTTGGAAGGCTGTGTTATGATATAATGTAATCGGCTCATGGACATGCTCCTTTGATTATGTTTTTCTAGTCAACTAACATTCCATCAAAGAAATGCTTCATGAGCTATTTTATTATTTAGTCAGTGTCCAACTTCATTATACAATCGGCGTTTCTCAAAATCCTGCATCAGTATATGCTTTTCATATGCAGTACAGCTAAATTTGCTCATTTATACGGCAGTATCCCTATTTACGCCACCTAACAAATCGCAAAAAATGCTGCCTGTATACAAGCATAGCACATCAGCTTTGCTAATTTTAATGTGTTCTCAATAGCTAATATTTGTCAATATTTTAATGTGTCAAGAAACTCTTTAAAAGTATCAAGCTTATTTATGGTTCCAAGATTCTCCGCCCGAAATGAATACATTATATTACGATCAAAAATCACTGCATTATATTCATTTCCTGCCACAAATATATCTGCCCTGTAACCTCCTGCCGTCTCATATTCCTCCATGTACACACCCTGCTCATAGTGATAATTGATATAAGCCTCATTTCCTCCCTGCGTGCCATAATTACTGTAGATAGTGGCTTCATAGCTTATTGTATATGCATCCTCCCCAATAGAATGCCACAGACTCCCACTCTCCCAAACATCTTCAAGCTCCCTGTTATTCGCATAATATCCTCCATCAAATATATGATATACCACTGGATTGCAATAATCATCGTATTGTTCATTTCTGTGCAGACTAATATTTGGAAATGGTGCTATATAAGCATAATCGCTCTTAAGAAGTGTCACTCCCATCAGCTCTTCAAGCTCCTCCATAGTGCTGTACATGTGTTCTAAAGCTTCCGCTTTAAGCGTATTCACTTGTACATATCCCATCTCCCTGGAAAACTCTTTTTTATTATATTTTCCGATTACATATGTACTTTTATATGCAACAAAATCCGCAAAAGCCATAATCTGTCTGTGAAAGCACAGACTGAATAAAATCACTGTAGCCGCTGCGACTGCCAGCCTCATTTTTTTGCCGGCAGCTGCTTTTTTCTTTGTTGATGCCATGTTTATGACATCTCTTTTAAGCTTGTCAGGAGCATGTATACTTCCTACAGCGCTCATATATTCATCTAACATTTTAAGCTCATCTGTTTTATTATCACGCAGCTTATCACTCATTTTTTTGTCCTCCCATTTTTTCTCTTATTTTCTGACGTCCTCTTTGAAGCCTTGTCGTAACAGAAGTCTCCGATATCCTTAATACTTTTGCAATCTCCTTGATCGATAACTCTTCGTAGTAGTAAAGATACAATGGCTGCCTGTACTTTTGATTAAGCTCCATCAGGCTCTCATACATTCTGCTTTGTCCTGTATCTGTAAAAACAGGCTCATTGTATATTCCATCAAAATCTTCACTCAATGCAATATTTCTTTTTCGCCAGCTCGATGACCATATACTGTTGCACTCATTCACAGCCACTTTTATAAGCCAGTTTTTAATGTGCACATCACTCTCAAAGCTCTTTTTATACTTCAACAGCTTCATAAATGTATTCTGTACAACATCATCCGCATCGAAAGTATTTTTACAGCCGCTCAGAGCAATTCTGTACACCATATCTATATAGCGGTCCACTATTTTTATGTATTCTTCCTTGTCCACGATTATCTCCTTTTTGAAAGCTCTCACCTATAATACTTTTCATGGGGTAAAAATGTCACAAAATTTCATAATTTTTATAACTGGGAATTTCAAAGAATTTTCTGTTATGATGATGATGTCAAAACATGTTGATTCAGTCTATGAGTGATAACAAGTTATACACAATTAAGTTCACAAGGCATGTTTTGACACTACCCCATATTATATAAAAAATTACAGCCTTATAATATGAATTAAAAATATCATACTATAAGGCTGTCAATTTGATATATCTGATTGTAAATACTATCATGAACGCAGTCCGTTCAATAATTTCATCAAATGTTATTCATCCAAAAGTGTCAACTCATCTGTATTAATTACACAATAAACACAGCTCAATCAATAATTTTGCCGTTTATCAATCACGCATATTACACCGATTGAACTTACTGCATCTCAAGCTTAAATTCCGCCGCTTCACCGGTTGTCATGCTGCTGTCTGCAATCCATATCCTGAATTTCCCCGGCTCGCTTCCAAAGCTTCCGTCAGCCCGCACAAACCGCAGCATCTCTTCATTTATTTCAAATGTAATCTCCTTCTCCTCTCCCGGAGTAAGATATACTCTCTTAAAGCCTTTCAGCTCCTTTACAGGACGCACTCTGCTCGCCGCTACATCCCTTATGTACAACTGAACAAGCTGCGCTCCTTCTGCATTGCCGGTGTTCTTTATCCTTACCGATGCTTCTAACCTGCCGGAGAAACTCATCCTGTCTGCACTTAAGCTTACAGGACTTATATCAAATGAAGTGTAGCTAAGTCCATATCCAAACGGATAGAGCGGTTCGCTCGGCGCATCAAGGTATCTGCAATTATAATCCCCTCTGCTGCCTTCCGGCTTCGGACGGCCTGAGCTGTAATGGTTGTAGCTCATAGGAAGCTGTCCGACATTGTACGGGAAGCTCATAGGAAGCCTGCCGGAGGGATTATATGTTCCTGTAAGCACATCCATAATTCCATGTCCGCCTTCCGTTCCCGGCATCCATGCCTCCACAACAGCTTTTGAATACTCACTAACCTCCCTCAAATCAAGCGGTCTGCCATTAAAAAGCACAGTAATTACATTTTTATTGACCGCTGCAACACGTCTTAGAAGCTCAAGCTGAATGTGCGGAAGAGTAATCCGGGTTCTGCTCGTTGCCTCACCTGTCTGGAAGCGGTGTTCCCCAAGTGCAAGCACAACCTTGTCAGCCCATTTCGCACACTCTATTGCTTCTAAAATCAGTCTTTCATTCTCAGCTTTCCATTCATCATCAGATACATCATACTGTCCGAGATTTACAATCGTATGATTGTCAAGAAGTGTACAACCCTTTGAAAACTTAAGTTCCACAGTCGAGCTTTCCCCGGAATTTTTCTCACATCCATGTGTGCTTTCCTTATTAGCTGCCTTGCAAAATGCCTCCTGTGCAGCCTGCTTTAATGTCACATTGTCATTTTCGTCCCCCGACACCGACCATGAACTTCTCATATCCTGTCCTTCAATGTAAGGCCCGATAAATGCGAGCTTTTTATCTTTTGACGTGTTAAGAGGCAGTATCGCTTCATAATATCCACTATTTTTATCGTCTTTTTCATCTATGTTGTCATTCTTTAAAAGAACAATCGATTCTCTTACAGCCTGTCTTGCAAGCTGCCTATACTCATCACACAGCTGTATTTTGCACTCTATCTGCTCATCGGCATCCTTGTATGGATTTTCGAATAAACCAAGCTTATTCTTAAGCTGCAAAACTCTCATCGCAGCTTCATCAACAAGCTTTTCCTCCACCCTTCCTTCCTCTATGAGCTCTGCAAGATGGTCGGCATAAGCAGGTGTACACATCTCGATATCCACTCCTGTTTCAATGGCTGCCTTGGCTGCCTCCCTATTGTCCTCACAATATCCATGAGCCACCATCTCCTGCACAGCAGCCCAGTCTGAAATGAGCACACCATTAAAACCCCATTCACCGCGCAGAATATCTCTCATAAGCCATTTATTTCCAGACGAAGGAACACCATTTAGCAGATTGAACGATGTCATAGCCATCTCACAGCCTGCATCAACCGCTGCTTTGTAAGCTGGAAGATAGAACTCTTTTAGTGTATGCTCCGAAAGCTCGACATTCTGGTAATCAAGACCCGCAACCGCACCTCCATACGCTGCCACATGCTTGATACAGGATGCAATTCTTCCTTTTTCTCCTACATCACCACCCTGAAAGCCCTTGACCATTGCAGCCGCCATCAGGCTGTTAAGATACGGATCCTCGCCTGTCGATTCCATAACTCTTCCCCATCTTGAGTCTCTTACAAGGTCAGCCATCGGTGCAAATGTCACCTGAACGCCGCTAGCTCCGGCTTCCTTTGCCGCTGCCGCGGCACACTTTTGTGATGTCTCAGGTGAAAATGCTGCACCCTGTCCGAGAGGACAAGGAAAAACCGTCTTATGCCCATGGATTACATCAAGCATGAACATGAGCGGTATCTTATGCGGATGTTTTTTCATATACTCATCCTGAATTTTCTTAAGCTTTTGTGCACCCCACACTCCAAGAGTACTTCCCGCAAGCCTGCATGTCTCCTCACGCCAGCCATTATTCATTCCTCCTGTAATCACAGCGCCTTCCTCATAACAGCTTCCCGGAACCTGAATAAGCTGTCCTATCTTTTCATCAAGCGACATGTCATTAAGCAATTCTTTAAGCTCTTCCTGTTTCATGTATTGTCCTCCCATTAATTTAATTTTGTATTTAAATTTGCTTCCTGTTCATATGAAATCAATGCTTATGGTATCATATATTGATATGAGGGTCAAAAGGTATTTTGCCCCTCATTTGATATCCTCGAATTGC
>OGFG01000144.1_pt1 | contig 83211 bp, 67 predicted proteins | sample 1570761 | NCBI WGS metagenome assembly OGFG01 (sample SAMEA2581938, study PRJEB24529) | metagenome | biome: Human gut stool | place: China | collected 2011
CATCTTGCTTCGTACAACGGAGCTGATATGCATAAATATAATACGTTATACACTCGTACATTAAGCTGGCATGTTTTGACCCCAGCATCATCTTATTTAAACATAATACATCTAACATCGCCTGACAGTCTTGCGCTGTCAGCGTAATTCATTACTGCCACACATTACATAAGCCAAGATACAATATGCCTAAGACATAGACCGTCAGAGTAAAATATTACTGTTTTTTTTGGTAAAAAAATACTGTACCTTAATTGCAAGATTACTCTGTCAGCGCAAGACTGCTATCTCAATCAAGCTTATAATACAGCTTGTATCGGCACACACGCTGTGCCAATAAAAACACATTTTAGGGAGGAAAACCAATATGAACAAAATGAAAATCCGTTCAGTCCTTGCTGCTGTGCTAGTCTTTGCATTGTCTACATTACAGCTTTCAAGTACAATGTTCTCTATGAACATAAAGGCTGACGAGATGACAAATGAAATTTCTTCGGAAGATGCGGGTGATGAGGAGACTGGGGCTTCTTCAGAAGTTACGAGTGAAGAAGAGACAACTCCGGAAGAGACAAGCCCTGAAGAAACAGTATCCGAGGATGACAAGGTTATAACCAATGATGAGAATGGCATACCGGATGCCAATCTGTATGCTGTGCTCTTAAATTCCGGCGATTCAAACCACGATGGAAAACTTACTGTCGGCGAGGCAAAGAAGATAACCTCACTCAGTTGTGAGCTTACTAAAATAGGAACATTCAAGAATTTAGCAAAATATGCCTTAAATGTTCAGTCATTGAGCGACAGCACCAACATGTTTACAGCAGATGCTTCTGATTGGAACGAAGAGATGATCAGTTCTTTTTGCGAGGAATATTCAAAGCTGGAGAGTGTAACATACACAAAAATTGTCAGCAATGATGTAACACTCTTAAATTGTATCTGTTCCAAGCAAAGCCTTACAACTCTGTGTATCTACAACCCTGCTCACGATAACAGTCAGAAACTTGCCATTGAAGGACTTAAGAAATTATCACCAAATCTTACAAGCTTAACTATATATGGCTTAAGTGCCGTAAAAAGCTTAAAAGATGACACAAACCTGTTAGATTGCACCAATCTGTCTCATATCACATTGTCCTGCCCGACACTGAGTGATGTCGATGGAATAAGTGCTCTCACTAATCTGAGCTGGCTCGTATTGGATTATTGCTATCAGCTTAAAGAGCTTGGTGATATAGCAAATCTGCCTAACCTTACCGAGCTTTCACTGCGTAGTACCTTCTCTATGAATCTTGACGGAATTAATAAGCTTGTAAAGCTTAAAAGACTTGTCTTAGAAAGTAGAAGAAATCCTTCGATTCCAGATATTTCAGGTCTTATTGAATTAGATTCATTAGAGCTGTCCGGTAACAATCTGACCAAAGACGATTTGATAGGTGTAGTTCCCGATAAGTTCACCAATGACAAAGTATGGCTTGCTGACGCAACCACCAAATCAGTAAAAAACGGTCTTAGCTACTATACATATATGGATGAAGATGTTCTGTTGTCAAAAATAAGTCAGACTACCAAAAAAGCATCGGTTAATATTGCCGCTGACTGTGCTGTTGAGGTTGGTGCCGATTTTATAAAAACACTTAGAGACAATAAGTACATTATTGAAATTACCAACTTTGATGAAATTTCAGGATATTATGAACGCACTGTTATCATTGACGGTAACAAACTGCCGGAAGATGTCACGACACCTGTAAAAATCAATGGGTTGATAAAAACTGTCGATGTACCTGAATCTCTCCTTAACAGATATAAGGCAGTATCAGACAATGTGAAAATTACAACATATGCCATCGACAGTGCATTTGATAAGGAGCATTTCTCATACAGAGTCAGACCTAATGATATTTTAGCTGATACCCGTGACAGCATTACCGCTGTTCTGTACTTTTACAATACAGCATCCGGCAAATCTGAGGTTATAAGAGACAATATAAGCTTAGACTACAATACTTTTATTTCCAGCAACCAGATTTATCACAACAATATCACGGGAACTGACTCCTATACTGACACACCGGACCCGGATATGTTAAAAACCGAGGATGAGGGCTTCTACTATTTTGTCGAAAAGCAATATGCGATAACAGACGACGAACCGGAGACGCCTACCGAGACTGAGACTCCTTCCGAGACTGAGACTCCTTCCAAGACCGAGACTCCTTCTGAATCGGATAAGAGCAGTGCCACAATAATCGCAGCAGATGACATTGTAAGTGCCGATGTTGCTGCTGACAAGATAACATCATCCATGGAGAACACAATCACACCAGTCATCGAAGCAATCGTCGACAAGCCTATTGTCATGACCAAGGATTTATTTGAGGGAATGAAGGAAAACAATAAGAGCGTAACCGTAGGCGTTGTCAACGAGAACAACGAATTACAGTACGCGTGGTCATTTGACTGTCAAAAGGTTGACTCATCAAAGATGGCTGATATCGACCTCAGCATTAAATTTGAAACAGAAAAGCAGAAGGAAATTGAGGACATCACCAAGCAGAAGGATGCCTTTTACATTTCATTCACACATCACGGTGAGCTTCCCGCTCCGGCAGAAATCAAAACCTTTGTCGGAAACCAGTACAAGGATGGCGAGACAGTACATCTCTACTACTACAATGAAGATACAGGAAAAATTGAGAGTGTCAACGGTTCAACAGGTTTATTAGTCAATAAAGGCTATGTAACCTACACCATAACCCACTGCTCCGTATATTTCCTTTCAACAGATGAGCCGGGCAAATATGGATTAGAGGAACCTGCAACAAATCCTGATGAACCAACTGAAACACCTTCTGAGGCTCCTTCTGAGCCTAAAACTGAAGTCACTGAAACTGAACCTTCAGGACAGTATGTATCCCCATCAACCGGATATACTGTAAGATCTGAGTTTATCGTAGCAGCTATATTATGCTGTGCAATGCTTGCTACAGCCTTTGTACAGAAATCAGGAAAGAACAGGTTAAAATAACAAACGTCTTTCGATAATGCTATAGCCGTGTAATAACCTAGACGTTTATTATAAAAAATACTGACAGAATAAATAAAGCCAATGGCATGATAAAACTTTTTCATGTCATTGGCTTATTTTTCTTATGCAGGAGTCTTTTTCAGTTCACACTGCAAAATGATATATTCCGGCATTCAATATTCTTTCTTCAATCCCGTTGATTTCAAGGCTTGCCGTCGTATTAGGCGGAACAACAATGTCATACTCAAAATGTCCGTCCGCATTTTTCTTCCAGCGGCATGTAACTTTTCCGTACACGCTGTCATAATCTGCCCCGGCATAACTGAAGCTTCCGCCCGGCTTAGGTGCTATCACAAAGTGATTTCGCCCATCAACCTTGATTCCGCACATAACCTCAAAAACCCACTCACATACAGCTCCCTTCGAATAATGATTGAGCGATGCCACACCTCCGCCTTTTCCATTGTCCGTCGTCGGGCCTTCCCAGTCCTCCCATATTGTCGTCGCACCCGACTTCACCATGAAAAGCCATCCGGGTTCATTTTCATTTTATACAGACAGGGCGAAACCGAACGTGCGGTATATCTTCCAGAAGGTGACTGGGTCAATGTGCTCACACACGAAGCTTTTTCTGGCGGTCAAAGCATTATCTGCCATGCACAGCTTGATGAATTCATCGCTTTCGCAAGGGCGGGCAGTGACGTTATTAACTGCTTCTGAGTAACATAATGAAATCCCTTTGGAAGTAATATTTTTTATAGCATGAAGTCCGATTACCCCTTTGATGTGGCAATCGGACTCGCTATATCCAACTATTATCCAGACATAATCGGCACACCTTTCCTGTACTGACTATATCGAAAGCTTAATAAAGTATCATTTTCTATTCATAATCTAATATATCCATAATAAAATTATACATATATCGCGGATATTTCTCATCCTCCGCATCTTCGCCCAAGGTGATGGAGAGCACTGTATCGCCATGCTCAATAATTATATCCGTATCATCAAAGTCAACCCTTTCAATCTCAGAGTACGGAATCCTCACCACCTCTTCACCGCTATCAAGCCAGTAGATTATAGCATCGCTTGTAAACACCATTCCCTCATCATACTCCTGGTCCATGTCAATCCCGACATAGACTATGACATCCTGCTTTCTAAAAGCCCTGCGGCTGATTGCCATGATGTCCGATAGCACACTAGCACTGATATTCCCTGCATACACGCTCGGACCAATACTACTGTAATCAAGTTTCATCACATATTCAGCAAATTTATTATCTGCTATTGTTATTTCGTTATCCATCTTATTTTCCTCCTTAATTATTTCTGCTCTATAGTTTTGTCAGCAGCTCTGCTTTCTTAACCGCAAACTCCTCCTCTGACAGTATGCCTGCATCCTTCAGCTTAGATAGCTTTTCTATCTGAGCAAGTACATCACCAGCATTATTTCCATTACTGCCATCAGCACTTCCTGCATGAATCCTGTCTAAAATATTCTCTCTTCTCAGCAAAGCCATGAATTCCTTGCATTTTGCCGCCTGATTATAAATAGTGGTTCCTGTAAGCATCTCAACTCTGAGTGTCTGCTTCCTGTTGTTCTTATCTGTATATTCAATTACCACAACATTTTCCTGCTGCTGGTTAGCGTCATTTCCTGCCCCAAGCCACATTTCTGCATTTGAAATGGTTCTCTTTTCTATGCGAATATCCGAAATCGTATCATAAGGAATATCCAAATCATAAAGCCAGTCCTTCGTTGTAATTGTTACCCTGAATGAGAACATATCAGGCATAATGTTCATGCCCCATGCCCCTGCCTTAGGCTTCGGAACGTCCTCAAGACCTCCATGGTATGTAAATTCATACCTGGCTATCGCTCCCTCAAGCGGCTTCTTAAGTTCTGCTGATTCTTCCTGATGAGCTTTCACAGATGTAACAGTATCATCATACGCTTTCTTGATTGAAGCCGTTGCACCGCTAAGCTTTTCACTTATTCCTTTTTCATCTGCAAACTTTGTGGCCGCTTCCTTTGCCTGATTTGCCGTGTCTTTAATTTTGTCAAAAAATCCCATAATATTTTACCTCACTTTCATTCTGTTATCTGCCTGCCAACCTTTAAACACATCTGACCTATCATGCCATTTTACTTTTATCTGCCTCCTTAAACCATTGATTATTTAACTCTGATATAAAGATATAATTTGCAGCTGACAGAACCTGTCAGAGTATAAATTTTATTTTTATCTTGATGAAAATTTTTCTTTACTGTGTCATAATATGTCTTATATAATCGGTAAGCTTATACTGCAGGTATAAATAACACACATGAATTGAGGTGTCAAAATGAATAATCAGGAAATAGATAAAGGCATTAAATTAGACCGTGTAATGGAACTTTTCCTAAGAGCAATGAAGGGCGAGGCGTTGTCCGTACAGCAGCTTGCATACGAGTACAACGTCTCCACAAGAAGTATTACAAGAGATATAAATTCATTAAAAAATTTTCTGGCAGAGCATATGGACATCCTCGGCTATGCTGAGCTTGAATATTCAAGCACTAACCATTGTTATACCCTGAAGATGGACAATTTCCTTTCAAACAAGGAGCTTCTTGCCATAACCAAAATTCTTATTGGAAGCCGTGCGTTCAACAACCACGACCTCCTCGAAATCATCAAAAAACTTAAGATGAACACTACCGCTGCCGACAGAACCAGGCTTGACCAGCTTATCAGCAAAGAAATCTATCACTATAGCGAGATTGGTTCAGACTGCTACAGTGTCATCGACAATCTCTGGAAGCTTGCATGCTGCATAGATAACAAGAGCATCATATCAATTTCGTACTACAAGATGAGCCGCGACATTGTCACCCGCAGAATCAAACCTGTTTCAATTATGTTCTGTGAATATTACTTCTATCTGATCGGATACATGTGCGAAGGCAGCAATCCTAATATGCCTATCTACTACAGAATAGATCGAATCACAGATATCACCGTGCACCGCGATAAGTACGTCCTCACAAAAGAGCAGAATGTCGACGAAGGTCTGCTCAGAAGAAAAAGCCAGTTCATGTGGCCCGGTCCATCACGCCGCATACGTTTTGAATTCACCGGGCCATCAGTGCAGGCTGTACTTGACCGCATCCCAACCGCAAAGGTAGTTGAAATGCAGAACGGCAAGTCAATCATCGAAGCCGAAGTATTCGGCTCCGGCATCAAGATGTTCCTGCTAAGCCAAGGAGCTTGGGTAAAGGTCTTAGCCCCTGATGAATTTGTTCAGGAAATGAAAGCGGAGATTGATAAGCTGAGACGTATGTACTGTCAGTAATTATGTACTCTGCTTCCCCTATAATGGTCTCATAAATTAAGACACTTTTTCGGACAGTTTTTAATGAATCTCATTTACTAAAATCAGTACAATGCCCGGTGCTAAGACTGATTGTGCAGCCGGAAGGCTGAACTGTTGATGCGTGGTCATTTGACCGTCAGTAGGTTGACTCATCAAAGATGGCTGATATCGACCTCAGCATTAAATTCAAAACAGAAAAGCAGAAGGAAATTGAGGACATCACTCTTCCCGAGATAGCAGAACATTTTCATATAAGTAAGGGACAGCTGTGCCGTTTTTTCAAGAAAATGACCAACATGCCGCCGATTGATTACCTGAACTATTCCCGCATCAACAAAAGTGCCCTGCTGCTGCGCAATACCGACTTATCAGTCATCGCAGTAGCAGGGCAAACCGGTTTCAACAATACCAGCTATTATAATCGCACTTTCCGAAGGTACATGAACATGACACCCGGGGAGTATCGAAGGAACATTAAGTGGTATGGTTATCAAGGAGATTTCTTATTCTTTTAAAACAATCATTTAACATATAGAAATCAACACCGCCGTTCTCATTCACTGCCGTTGCCTCAACGGTACAATCGCCTGTATATCCATAGGACATAAGCCGGCTCAGGAACATATCAAAATCGACATGCCCCTTTCCCACCGGCAGAACATCCATATTCCCCCAGTCCATGTATCCTCCATCATAATCATTCAGGTGAAGATGCTTTATCCTGCCCTGCCGCACAATCCATTCGTATTCCGGCTCGAACAGCTTCATCGTCTGCCCATGAAACTCAGCCATCTTGGTATCATACACAAAGCCTGCATCCGCATACGCTTCAGCAACAAGCTTCATATTATACAGCGGGTCTTGCGTGTTGCATATAACATTCTCCACCAGCAGGCTTATTCCTTCCTTATCTGCCATGTCCTTCCATATTCCGAATCTTTCCACATTCTTCTGAATATTTTTATCGGACACCATCCCGTTCCACAGATGGAGCACCATCTTCTTCGCACCTACGCCCTCGGCTAACCGGAGGTTTTCGGCAAACCTGCTTGTTCCGTCCTCAAAATTCTTTCTATCCTCTTCCTCCGTTATAACATATTCATTATACCTTCCGCCTGAATATCCCGCCGTCATTCCGCTCATAGACTCTCCAAGCGATTTCTGACTATGCACAACCGGAATTGAGAGCTTGTATGATTTAATATCATCTATCACCCGGTCTATATGCGAATACCACGCACTGCTCATCATAAGCTCGAAACCATCGCATTCAAGTTTCGGTGCATATTCCCTCAACAATCTATAATCATTATTATTCAGCTTCCCTATAATTGCTCCTGTGGAACATAAAATCTGATTCATTTTGCACTCTCCACGAATTAAAATTTGCTATATCAATGTCATTATAAACATGCACTTCTGCGGTTTCAAGCTTCTTTGTTTAATATATATATATTTCAATTCTGATATTCTGTAATAAGTTCCTACTTTTATCCGACATTGTATTTATGGACTTATTGTTTTTCTCTGCCCATGGTACACTGTTTTACTGCTCTTGGACTGATAATTGATTAATTTACTGGGATTTTCAAGGAATTTCTCTGCCTACAACTGGGTACACAAATGCCTTGGTCAGATATATTGATAATTATATTGGAATTTCTCAGCAACAGGCTGAAAGATGATTATGCCGTCTTCGGTGTAAGAGCCCCCTTTCCTTAGTAATGCTATAAAGGTGATGGCAAGGTGTGACTTGACATGCCGGGTGGCTTATCGGTTTTAGCCAGTAAATGGAGTGTATACCACAATTCTAATGTAACCTGAATGTCTATTCATCAAATGAAATATTAGGATTCTCTTTGATACAATTCATCTTTACCTTTTCTGGTATTTTACCAAGAAAATATTCTTCAATAATATCCCAAATCTCATCACTGCTGAACTCCCCCTCATATATATATGTAAGCATTTGCACAGAAATTAAATGCTTTTCTTTGACCGTGTTAAGTATTTTATTATTATATTTACCTGGATTATTTAAAATATTTTTTAAATTTCGTATTTGGTTGATATAAATATATAACTGACTGTTCGCACCTCCAATCATTTCAAAATGCAAAATGTCAAGTGATTCTAAAACACCCAAAATTATACTAACCTCTTTCGCACTACGTCCTTCAGAATTTACTATATAAAATTCTCCATTCTCCGTCTCCTCACAAATTTTGTTAAACCCTTGTTCAATCCATTCGAAATACCTACTTATTGCTGACTTAAACTGATATTTTATATCCCCATTTTGTAATTCTTTTTTCTTATATAAATAATACATTCCTCTTGAATATTTTCTTTGATAAATATCCATTGAGGCAAAAATTACTTCTGTAATTGTTTGAGCTTTATATTTTCTAAAACCACATTTTACCTCCAGAGTATCTGAAAATACATTAATTGACTTATATTCTTGATTAATAATTCCTTCATGTACTATTTTTTTTAGTGCAGACCATACTGTTCGAAATGTTGCTGTATAATCATCTGTAAACTCTACAGAAACGCATAAAGCCGGTGTTAGTGTATAGTCCTGATTAAACTTCCATCCAGAATCTTTTGAATATAGTAGATATTTAAACTGAAGAAATGATTTATCTGTATATCCCTGATTCCATATTTTTTCAAGATTAACTCTGTAAATATTTTTCTCTATATTAATTTTCTCAATACACTCCCCATATGCCTTAACCAAACGTTCTTGAGTCATTGAATCTATCTCAAAAAAGCCCATAGAAAACATAGGTATGGGTCTTACTACAATTGGAGAGAAACCTATATTAGCTTCAAAATCCTTCTGTATTATCAATAATGCTGTTTTAACCTTATTGATATTATCATCACCATCGCTTAACGGATTATCAAATATATAAGTAAAATTTTCCGCATCAACTAGCATTGCATTTCTTTTTTTTGTTATAATACCTGTAGCTTTTTTTTTCAAATTCATTGCATATAATTCATCAATCTTTTTTATAACTTCAATTAATTGATATTTTTTTATTGTCGAAAGACCATGCAATTTATTAATATATTTAAAATCCCTAGAATTATAATGATAATATGCCTCTCCAATTAAATCAGATCTTCTTGCCGCACGTCCTATTTCCTGAACATAATCACACATATTACCAGTCGGTGCATAATGAACAACCAATTCTATATTATCAATATCTATTCCCATTCCAAATGCTTTTGTTGCAAGCATTACCAATTTATCTCCCGCATAAAATGCACTATAATTCTCATCTTTTAAATCCTTCGCTAAAGGTCCATAATATTTTGTTACCATATCTGTCATTTTCTTATTTTCAAGATATTGATAACATCCCTCTATTAGTGACACAGTTGGAAAATATATTAATGTTTTTTTTCCGGTAATTCTTACTCGTTTAATTACATTTACAATATCATCAAACTTATCTGTTTCGTATTCACTTCTTTCATTTTTCATTTTTTTAGAAGTGTCAATAACTATATTTATATCATTTCGTCTCACATATCCTAAATATGTAATAGGATCAATCAACTGAAGACTATCCTTCGTTTCTTTATACATATCCTCAACGCCATGATATATAGCTGTTGCAGTGAAAGTACCAATTACAAATGAACATCCCTTAGATTTTATTTGATTGCTTCTGATCTTTCGAATATGCTCTCCTAAATACCAATAGTCTGGTCTAAACTGTTTTCCCCATGTTGTTACAATATGTGCCTCATCTATAATAATCATCCCAATTTTTCTATCTTTTCCTATTAACTGATCAATAGAACTTCTTGCCAATAAAGTTTCTGGTGATAAATAAAGGATGTGTAACTTTCCATCCACAATATCTTCTAATATTTCTTCTTTAATAATTGGTGATATATCAGAATTTATTGTCTTAGCACCTTTATATTTTTTCTTTTCGAGATTGCTCACCTGATCATTCATAAGCCCTATTAGTGGTGAAACCACTATAGTAAGTAATTCGTAATTCTCAGCAAGATATATTGCCGGAACCTGAAACATAACAGATTTGCCTGCCCCCGTTGGTGCTGTTACAAAAACATCTCTGCACTCCTTCTCAGGATCAGCACAATTCTCTGCCTGTTCCACAAGATTAGCTATTATTTGTTCCTGCGAAATCTTTATTATCTTTTTTTCACCATTATCCAATTTTTTTAAATCATACACATCGACTGTTCTAAATGTTTTGTATCCCCAATACTTTTTTAGAATATCTGTATATGCCTCTCTATGCTCAAACTCTGTAATAATATTTTGTGCCTGAATATATAATATTTCTGTATAATTAGACCAATTTTTCCTTATGATTGAAATATGGTCATTTAACTTTTCAATATCGCCTTCATAATTTATTACCCTAATATATATTTTATTAGGCTTAATAAATACTCTCTTAACAAGATCAATATAATCTGCTTCTTCAGCAATTTCCATATATTCAATATTGTCATTATATGGAACTTCCACTATAGGAATAGATTCATTTTCAAATAAATTAACTATATGAATTTTTGCATCATTCTGTATTTTATTCTCACAATATGTTCCAATTAAATATCCATTGTATTCCTTTATACCATCATATAAGTCAATAATCTCACCAATATTCCCTATAAACGATTCATCATAATAATTTTCTGACTCAGTAAAATGTGTAAGCAATCCTCTTTTTACACTATCTGATAATGCTATATCAATAGGATACTGATTCATATACAAATTGTTATTAAGTATATAAATTTTTTCATATTGATCTAAAACAAAACTATTAAGCATTAAAAACTCTTCATAAGTTAAAAATTTACGTTTTGTATAAATTTTCATAAAATATAAAAGTTTATTTTTTATCACGGTTTCCAACTCGCACACTTCACACATTTGATCAACAAGGCTTATAGGAATACCTTTAAGTATAATAATACTATTGTTAGAAGTATTTAATGTAGCAATTTTTTCATTTACTTTTTTTAATAAAATATTATCATTCATCTTAATCTCCATTCCGCCGCCTTTGGCTTGCGGCACAAATAGTAATGAAAGTATTCCAACTTTCTACATTGTGCTGTAAAATTGCTTGTAAGAAGCTACACTACAAAGCACGGGAGGAGGAGTTGTAATAACTTTCTTCGTTTTAGACAGCATAATAATCAGTGTAAGTTCTGCCTTTTCAAGCACAAATAAGTGGCATCATGAATCCGTACACTAAGAATTGTTTAAGCACCTTAGTTTAATTGTGTGGCAGTTCAGTCAATGGCTTCTTATCATTTACGAAAGGAGTCTGACTATGAAAGTTACTTATCAATCCTGTTGTGGCGTCGATGTTCACAAATCTTTTCTCGTTGCCACAATTGTTAAAACTACTGGTGGCATTGAGCCTTCTTACCAAAAGAAACGCTTTTCCACCTTTAACAATTCAATTCTCGAATTCAAGCGATGGCTTCTTGAAATGATTGCCACGATGTCTGCATGGAATCCACTGGTAAATACTGGGTTCCTGTCTTTAATCTTCTGGAAGATGAAATCAATGTTATCATTGCCAATCCCAAGTGGGTAAAGGCAGTGAAAGGTAGCAAAGACGATACCAAAGATTCTAAATGGATTGGGGATTTGTTTCGCCTTGGACTTGTCAAAGGCAGCTATATTCCTTGCAAGAAAGTCCGCATTCTTAGAGAATATACTCGCTATCGTTACAAGCTTGTTTCCTGCCGTTCAAGTGAAAAGAATAGATATCAGAATGCTCTTACTGTTTGTAATGTTTCGTTAGATTCTGTTGTTTCCGATATCTTTGGGAAGTCATCCACATCCATTATCGATTATCTGCTTGAACAATCGGGTTCATCTATTAACCACGAAGAAATCGCATTTATGCTTCTTCGGAGCCTCAAATCCAAAGAAGATGCTGTCCAGTTACTTTGTACCATTCCGGGTGTTAAACGTGATAGTGCAATCACTATCATCTCCGAAATCGGCACGGATATGACTCAGTTTTCAAGCCCAAAACGTTTATGTTGCTGGGCTGGTTTAACACCAGGCAGCAATGAATCTGCTGGCAAGAAGAAAGCTGTTCGGATTACGCGTGCCGGTGTCTACCTCAAACCTGCATTAGTACAATGTGCTCATGTAACCGTAAAATCTGACAAATCTCCTTACTATAAAAAGAAATATGAATATCTTGTTAAACGCCGTGGCAAGAAAAGAGCCATTATCGCTATTGCCCGTATGCTTCTCACCGCCATCTATCAGATGCTGTCTACTGGTGAGCAGTGGAATCCAAGCGACCTTTTTAAAATCGATATGCCTGAGGCTCTTGTTGAAAAACAGAAAGCAAAAGCTATCAAGCAAGCCAAGAAACTATTGCAGCGAGAAGGATTATTCCCCCCTGATGAACCGTTAGCTTCTTGATCTAATTCACTATGCCTATAGCACTTCAAAAAGTTGCCTAATTAAGACAGCTTAGTAAAGTGCGTCCATTTATGGCTGTCCTCTACTTTCTTTCACACTATTCCTCTAATTTAAATAGTCCTTTAATTTTTTATTGTATGGTGATTTTTTTATTTTTTTTAATGCTTTTTCTTCAATTTGACGAATTCTTTCTCTCGATACATTATATATATGACCTATTTCTTCTAAAGTTCTCTCCTGTCCATCATCGAATCCAAATCTTAGCTTTAATATTTTCTGTTCTCTTTCCGTTAAAGTTTCTAAGATTTCCATTAGTTGCTCTCTTAAATATTTATGCGTTACTATATCTTCTGTTGTTATTTCATTTTCATTCGGAATTATATCCAAAAGTAATGTATCCTCATCTTCACCAACAGGCGTATCTAAGGATGTAGCTCGAATAAACTGATGAAAAATCCTAAGACTTTCTTCAATGATTACTATCGGAATTCCAGTGTCATCTGATATCAATTTTATCCTCTTAAAGTAATCATTCTCGTAAGCGTAATTATTATCACTTCTTACTACCTTATAAATTTGCTCAATTTTATGAACCGGAATTCTTATCGTATATCCATTATCTTCTATTTCTCTTATAATAGACTGCTTTATCCACCAAACTGCATATGTACTAAATTCCGTTCCTATGTTAAGATCAAATTTTTGAGCTGCCTTTATCATTCCCAACATGCCTGCTTGTCTTAAATCATCAAATTCCAACTTATTACCTAACATTTTTTCATAAATTCCTGCCCATTTATCTACCAATCCCTGATTTTTTACACATAAATCCTGACGAGCCTGTGCATCTCCATTTTGAATCATTTGAATCAAAGCCCTGTTAGAAAGTAAAATTTTTTTTCTAACTTTTAATGGTTCCGCATGCTCATCTTTATCTTTTATTCTATCTTCGTCCTCAAATAATGAATCATCGTAAAGTATTTTAAAGCCTTGTTCATTTTCATCAAACACCTCTTCAGCTAACATGTGTTCTGACAATTCTTTATCTTCAACCAACTCTATATTATTTTTATAAAGGACTTCTATTACAGCATATTGCTCCCTTATAGAAAGCATACTATATATTTTTTCAAACTCATTATAAGTTAAGGTTCCTTCTTTGAGATAGGGCTTTGCCATATCTAGTATCAGTTTTTCATTCACTTGACTATTCCCCCTTCACTTTCTAAATCACCTTAATATTATAAATATGTACATAACTTATATTTATCAAGCATTTGATTAATATAGTTATATCTGTATTATATATCGTCCATTATGTAATCGTCAATATTTTTTAATAATTGCAGCTCTATATTTGTTTGTTTCTCCATTCGCCAATCAATTATCGCACAATTTGTTTCAATAGATTTCTAAAGTCATAAACCTACAATATATTTCCTTACTTTTTTCCATATAAATACCAATCTTCTTTTCATATAATTGCTACCACACCTGATTTTTGAATAAAACTGTTTTACTCCCCCACATGCATAACAACCTAACATAAAAAAAGCAGCAAACCATCTCTGATTTGCCGCTCACCTTCATATACTCTTATGATAATACAGACTCTTTCTTTTTTATTATTGCCTCAACTTCCGCAATACTCTTCTCGGTTACATCTGCAATCTGTTCAAATGTATATCCTTTTTCATACATATTTAATACAATATTCGTAATAACTTCTACCTTTGTATCATCCACAATTCCCTGACTCAGATTACACATAACACTCACATCCCTTCTTATATTCTCTTCCAATGGAATATTATACTCTTTTTCAATAATATTAAGCTTCTCATTCGGCGTAAGTTTCTGCGATAGCAGTGCTCCTAACAAACGATGCAGTTCGTACTTATCATCCTGCTTTGGAAGATCCTTGGCAAGTCCTATTAATACAATATTGAGCATATTCTGTTTGCCTTCCCACATGCATGAACCTAATACCTTTTTATTGGTCAGGCAGTAATAATCCATACTGTTCTCAGGCATGTTCATACATATCCAGATTGTATGAACACATTTTATATCGTCATAGTTGGTATTCACAAAATCTCTTTCTTTTTGTGATGATACCAGTCTGCATGCATAAAAAATCGCTCTGTTTAAGATATGATATTCTGTTGGGGCATCTTTTTGTGCCTCAATGTTCACTATAATCTGCGATAAATTGTCTTTCATGCCATCTGCAGATGGCATCCGTACATAAAAAACAATATCAAACCTTACGGTACCTTCATTTATTTCTGTGTTCTCTGAATTAAACCCTACTACCCGGTTACCATCATTTCTCACATTTGTAAGACCTGGTTCTACAGGAACCACGCTAATCTTAGGCTCACCTTCGATAAAGCATATCACATCTTTAGGGTTCATGCCCTTAAACTCATCCACTGTGTTTACCAGAATATGTGCAAGGATACTCTTATGTCCTAAAAGTCTCTTCGCATTCTCATCATACTGTGCTCTATCATTTGCTGCATTAACAGCATTTGTTATCTCTGTATTCAAGTCGGCATACCTCCTTTTGTGTTGCCATTGTTACCATCGACGATTCTGCAAAAGGCTCTCTGCCTTAATATTATTATAAGCTAGAGTTTTTGCAGAATCAACTTAATTTTCTATGAACTTATCCAAGCGTAACAATTCACCTTACACAAATCTTATGCTCTTCACTATCCGATAGCTTTTTCCCAACAACTTCGTTATTCGCATAGCCTCCCACCATTTTCACTGCAAAAAAATAACCCACTAGAACCTTTCAGTCCTAGTGGGTGTTTGCATTATTTTATTGAGTTTGCTAACTGTTGGTCTAATGATAGACTACCCTTCAGCAATAGCAGCCTGCGCAGCAGCGAGTCTTGCTACAGGTACACGGAATGGTGAACATGATACATAGTCAAGTCCAATCTTATGGCAGAACTCAACGGATGTTGGGTCGCCGCCGTGCTCACCGCAGATACCTACATGGAGGTTAGGGTTAGCCGGTCTGCCAAGCTTGAGAGTCATCTCCATGAGCTTGCCTACACCTGTCTGGTCAAGCTTAGCAAATGGGTCATTCTCGAAAATCTTGGTGTCATAGTAAGCATTTAAGAACTTGCCTGCATCATCGCGGGAGAAACCGAAGGTCATCTGTGTGAGGTCGTTAGTACCGAAGCAGAAGAAGTCAGCTTCCTTAGCGATCTCGTCTGCTGTGAGAGCAGCTCTTGGAATCTCGATCATTGTACCAACCTCATACTTAAGGTCGATGCCTGAAGCGGCAATCTCAGCGTCCGCTGTCTCAACAACGATATTCTTAACGAACTTAAGCTCCTTAACCTCACATACAAGCGGAATCATAATCTCAGGCTTAACTTCCCAGTCCGGATGATTCTTCTTGGTTGTGATAGCTGCACGGATGACAGCCTTAGTCTGCATCTTGGCAATCTCAGGATATGTTACGGCAAGACGGCAGCCTCTGTGACCCATCATAGGGTTGAACTCATGGAGAGATGCGATTATGTTCTTGATATCCTCAACTGACTTGCCCTGTGCTTCGGCAAGCTTCTTGATATCCTCATCATCTGTAGGAACGAACTCATGAAGAGGTGGATCAAGGAATCTGATACATACTGGATTGCCCTCAAGAGCCTCGTAGAGCTTAGTGAAGTCATCCTGCTGATATGGAAGAATCTTCTCAAGAGCCTTCTCTCTCTCTTCTACTGTGTCTGAGCAGATCATCTCACGGAATGCAGCGATTCTGCTCTCCTCGAAGAACATATGCTCTGTACGGCAAAGACCGATACCTTCTGCACCGAGCTCTCTTGCCTTCTTAGCATCTGCCGGTGTATCTGCATTTGTTCTTACTTTAAGTCTTCTGTACTTGTCAGCCCAGGCCATGATACGTCCGAACTCACCTGCAATAGTTGCATCTACTGTAGGGATAAGACCTGCATAGATGTTACCTGTTGTACCGTCAATAGAAATCTCTGAACCCTCTGTGAATGTCTGTCCATTGAGTGTGAACTTCTTGTTCTCCTCATCCATGTTGATATCACCACAGCCGGATACACAGCATGTACCCATACCACGGGCAACAACGGCAGCGTGTGATGTCATACCACCGCGGACTGTAAGGATACCCTGAGCAGCCTTCATACCTGTGATGTCCTCAGGTGATGTCTCAAGACGGACAAGAACAACCTTCTCACCTCTTGCCTTCCACTCAACCGCATCATCGGCTGTGAATACAACCTTACCGCAGGCAGCACCAGGAGAAGCACCGAGTCCCTTTCCAAGTGGTGTGGCAGCCTTAAGAGCCTTAGCATCGAACTGTGGATGTAATAATGTATCTAAGTTACGAGGGTCAATCATTGCAACAGCTTCCTGCTCTGTCTTCATTCCCTCATCAACCAAATCACATGCAATCTTAAGAGCAGCCTGAGCTGTTCTCTTACCATTACGGCACTGAAGCATATAGAGCTTACCGTTCTCAACCGTGAACTCCATATCCTGCATGTCATGGTAGTGTCCCTCAAGAATATCGCAGACCTTGATGAAATCCGCATAAGCCTCAGGGAACTTCTCAGCCATCTGAGTGATAGGCATTGGTGTACGTACACCGGCAACAACGTCCTCGCCCTGTGCATTTGTGAGGAACTCGCCCATGAGCTTCTTCTCACCTGTAGCAGGGTCACGGGTAAATGCAACACCTGTGCCTGAATTATCATTTAAGTTACCGAATACCATAGGCATTACGTTAACAGCTGTTCCCCATGAATAAGGGATATCGTTATCTCTTCTATAAACATTTGCACGTGGGTTGTCCCATGAACGGAATACAGCCTCGATAGCAAGCTTTAACTGCTCTACAGGATCTGAAGGGAAGTCTGTTCCTAACTGATTCTTGTACTCAGCCTTGAACTGCTCTGCTAACTCTTTGAGATCAGCTGCTGTAAGGTCTACGTCAAATTTAACACCTCTGTCCTCTTTCATCTTGTCGATGAGCTGCTCGAAGTATTTCTTTCCTACTTCCATAACAACGTCTGAGAACATCTGGATGAAACGTCTGTATGAATCATATACGAAACGCTCGAATGCTGGATCTGGGTTACCAGCGATCATAGCTGCAACAACATCATCATTAAGACCAAGGTTAAGGATTGTATCCATCATACCCGGCATTGAAGCTCTGGCACCTGAACGAACAGATACGAGAAGAGGATTCTTAAGGTCACCGAATTTCTTTCCGTTAACCTCTTCCATCCATTTTACACCCTCCATAGTCTGAGCCATAATCTCATCATTGATCTTACGTCCATCCTCGTAGTACTGTGTACAAGCCTCTGTAGTGATTGTGAAGCCCTGTGGTACAGGAAGTCCAATCTCTGTCATCTCAGCGAGGTTAGCACCCTTACCACCGAGAAGATTACGCATGGTCATGTTACCCTCTTTGAAGGTATATACCCACTTGTTTGCCATTTTGCAATTCCTCCTAAATTTTATTTCTGGTATGGTAAAAAACCATCCATATACTTGATTAATGTGTGCACTCATGTAAGCGCACACATTAATAATACCATAATTTCAGCAAATATCAACTAATTTTTATTATCTTTTCCCTTATGTTTCATACTATTTTTTTGAACACGGACAGACTTAACATTCTTTACTATGACAAATATCATAATTGCAAGAATTGCAACTATCCCAAGCGCACCAATAGCCAGCGGAACGGCCATTCCACTCTCACTAATCATGGTGGCAAGCGGTACCTGCTCATCTGCTATATCATGCTTATTGTCGTTTGCCGCCTGCGGTACCTGCTCATCTGCTATATCAGTATTTGGCTGTGCCTGCGGTGCCTGGATGCCATCCTGCGGATCATTCTGTCCGTCAGGCACTATTGTGTTTGCGGCATTTGCTCCATCTGCAGCTCCGTTATTTGCCGCTCCTGCTGCATTGCCCGCTGCATTAGCTGCCCCGGCTGCATTTGCAGCTCCTGCGGCTGCCTGATTGCCGCCTGCCGCAGGATTGTCATTTGCCTCATTTCCGGCAGCCGCCATGCTGGATGCAGCCCTTGAATATACAAAGTTGAACACGTTTTCTGATGCATTTGACGACAGCTTTCCTGTCTGATTATAGCTGTCCGGAATATATCCATCTATATACAGATAAGCTATAACCGGCTCATCGCCCACATTACCATAATAGGTACGGCTTTCTGCAAGCTTATTGCCATCTGTATCCACATAGTTGACTGTATACTCAGCAAGCTCGCCCGGTATGCCGTATGCAACAACATAGTCCTGATCTCCCGATACGAGAAAAGCCGACTGTGCAACCGTATTATTGTCACGGCCGCTTAATCTGATTCCCTTTACATAGTACTTGCTGTTATCATTAAGTGCCACACTGCCCTGTGCATCACAGCTGATGACATCTCCATATTCAAGACCTGTGACAATCATTTTGTCTCCTTTAGCAGAAACAGAAACCGAAGCCTCATTGCCTGATGCCTTGCGCACCTGCACACCACCATTTATGCTTCCCTGACCGCCGGCCGAGAAGGAAACTGTGTATGTATATGAAAATGCCTTTGCATCTTTTGTCTGTGAGAAAACACCGGTTATGACAACAAGAGCTGCAAGAAAATATTTAAGCAATCTTTTCATTTTGCTTAGCCCCCTTTCTGTCACTTGCGAAAGCCAGTACCATCAAAATAATACCAATCACAAACACTACAGCTGACGCTATTGACCAGATATCTCCGGTCTTCACCTTGCTCGTTGTAGTTGTAAATGTAGGTGGATTTTGCGAAGTCGGATTTGAATTGTCCTCCACAGCAAAGTTCATCATGAGCTTTGCGAGTGTATCCTGATATATATTACCCTGACTTTCTCCGTCAAGTCCTACTAAAAGCTTCACACTGCCTCCCTCTCCAGGCTCTAAGGTCTTTAAATAAAAAAACTTATCCAGAGAGTTTGTAGCCTCATTGAGTCCTTTTCCGGCCGTTGCCTCCTTCTCTCCACCTACGCTGGTGCTGCTGTATATAGTGTCCTCTTTTCCATCCGGTCCTACGAAAGTAAGAATATATGAGTATCCACCATTTTCAGCCACAGCCTGTGTATCCTCAAGACTCTTTAATACATCATTGGACATATACCATTTCGTCGAAATACTGCTGTTATTCTTTATATCAACGGAAAATATGACAGAATCTCCCGGCTCCATCTGAGAGACAGAGGCTGCTATTTTATTTGAATCGAACGAACTGACCATCTCCTTGCCGGTAAACTCACATGAGCCGGCTGCAGTAGTATTCTCATCTGCAAATACAGTGCCTATCGAACCAAGGATAAACAACATGCATGATAATAATGCGATAAATTTTTTCATATTGTCCTCCTTTACTCTAAGCTAAGTGCCCCGTCATCTGATATATTTACATCAACACCCCACGCACTCTTAATTGCGTCCTTTGCATTGTGTGTCTGTACTGCATCAACAGTCGCCTCCAGCACAAAGCACGCACCATCATACTCATATGTTGTAGTGATGGTGGTAAGTCCGTTGTCATCAGTCTGTGATGTCTGACCCACAATAGCTGCGATATCGCCGGATATACTGATTTTGTCTGTAAAATCAGTGGATGTCTGACCTTTTTTTAAAATAGAATTGTAGTAAAATACATTTCGCTCTGTAGTCTCAGCACTCTCATCCTCTGTCCAGCCATCGTTTGTAAAGTCAATCTGTATCTTTGATGGATCAAGTTTTGAAAGCTTATCACCTGTCTCCTTGTCTGCCCAGTAATGCTGCACAGTCACTCTCACATACTCATCTATCGAGCCGCTGTTTTTGACAGCAAGCTTCTCATCGTACTTTTTGTCGAGAATCAGTTTTTCATCTCCGGCATTCTTTAGCATATCTCCAAGCAGCACTCCTGTTGCCTCGCTCCAGTCATCATCCTTATGCTTATAATCACGCCAGCTCACATCATTGCCATTCTCAGTCAAAGTAACACCGATGGATTTGATGTCAATCTGAGCCAGATAATTATCACTCATATATGTAAGAGTCGCTTTTGTAGATCCAATCGTCGATGCTGCAAGCATTATCGCAGAGGATGCTGCAAGTATAATTGGAAGTTTTCTCTTCATTACTCTTCGCCCTCCTCTTTATCATATTGTGCTGTCGCATCCCATTTTGCATCAGGTGCGACACACGGATTGCCATTCTCATCATATGTGACAGGAGTACACTCCTGAACCACAACTACATTGAAGCTGGTCTTTACCTTTTCACTAACTGTGATAGCTGCAACAATTGGCTCGGTTTTGCCCCCAACCGGCACTACCTGGCTGTAATACCAGTAGCCATCATCTGAAAGGCTCCAGTTTGAGCCTGATGCCTGTATATCAAACTGGCTTGCTGCAATTACCTTTACCCTGACAAAACAGTCTGCTTTTCCTGTATTCTCAATCTCAATAGTTTTCTTCCAGTCCTTAAACTTCTCCTTGACATCAGTTGTAGGACCGATATCTACTGAGATACCGCCCTTTGCCGTAGCATAGGTTGTAAAATATGCCAGTGTCGGTTTAACTGAAACACCACAGACAATGAGCGTTGCAGCAAAGGCTGCACATACAAGAATACGGTGATTTCTATTAAGTTTTTTACAAGACTCTGATAATTTTTTCATTAATTCTGCACCCATTCCCATCCGGTTCCGTCATACTCAAAATGGTTTACGACACCGGTACTATAAATCAATTTGTCGTTGTAATCGTTTGTGAAATCAACATCTGCGGTCTCACCGGCCACAATCTGTGTCTCTATGCTGTCTGAGGAGGTCACCTGATAACTGCCAGCGGCATATACCTCCTTTACTATCACCCTTGACCCTGCCGGAATATTGTCAATAACTACGCTCTTAGCTCCTGTACTGTCAAATCTGATTGACGCAATATCGGAAAACACCACCTTGCCATCCCTGTCGTAGGCCTCAACATCAAATGCAAACACCGGCTCACCAAGTGCTGTATTGTATGTCTTTAATGTTTTAGTAATCTGTAAGCTTCCCATAAGCCCGGTCTGTTCAGGCTTCAGCTCGATATCGATATCATCATATATCCATGAATCTGAGCCGCTTCCTGTCATGGCAAACTCATTATTAGGAGCCGAAACCAGATACGGCACAAATGTGTATCCAAATCTTGCCGAATTAGCCGGCTTTGCATACACCAGATACAGTCCCGTCTTAACACCTGTGACGGTTCCCCTTCCGTTTGAAACATCTATTTTCTCATCTGCTGTCAGAGAACCTTTGTCTGCAATGTCCGCAGCAGTCTTTGCCATCTTTTCCCAGTCATCTGCGGTAGTTTTGCTACTGATATCTGATATAGATTTAGCCAGCTTATCAAACTGCTTCGTTGCAGTGTATACATCATTCTCATCTACATCTGCCACTCTGTAAAGCTCTACAGGAAAATCCACAGTGTACAGATCCTCCCATGTATCAGGGATATCAACTGTTATAGAGCATTTCTTATCAATATCAATATGCGTCCTTGCAAAAATGCTTCCACATGGCAGGGAAAACAAGACAATCGCTGCTATAACTATACTGACAGCTCTTTTTATACTATTGTGCATTTTTCCTCCTTCCTGATTCTATCTGAATCTATACAATATCGTTTTACTAAGTATCTTACAAATTATAATATACAAAACCAGAAACAAAATACCAAGCACTATGGCTTCATGTAACGGCTGTACCTGCTTTACATCCTCGACAATAAGTCCCTGTGCATCATTTGCAATCCTGTGACCTCTGATAAGAAGCCTGTGGGAATTCACACCATACGGTGTACATGTGATAAGAGTACAGTAATCCTGTCCTTCCTCAATCTTTAAGTCATTAAGCTCATCTGGTAAAACAATCCTTATCTGATCAACCTCGTAGGTCAGTGTCTCGCCAAGCACATACAGCTTGAAGGTGTCACCCTCTGCCATCTGGTCAATATCCGTAAAAAGCTTAGATGACGTAAGTCCTCTGTGTCCTGAAACAGCACAATGTGTGCTTGCTCCGCCAACCGGAAGCGATGTACCCTCGATATGGCCAACACCTATCTGAAGTATTGTATTGTCTGTGCCGTGGTAAATCGGCAATGAGACATTGATGGACGGAATCTCAACATAGCCCATGACTCCTGTGCCAGATACATCAAGTAGGCTTTCATACTCTGCTCTGTCCGAATCAGACATATCATATCTGTCCTGCTTGCTTAATAGCTTTTCATTGTAAGCCTCTGCCGCCTGTCTCATTTCTTCAAGCTTTTGTTCATCTGTATTGTCTACTGCATCGACATAGCTTGCAATTGCCCTTGACTGATGGAATGAATTCCAGTAATCACTCACCGTCGGATATAGCAGTAAGGACAGTCCTGCAAGAAACACTATGACAAACAAAATAGTTGATAATTTTCTTCTCATAGCACTCTCCTTACTGTTATCATTTGCATATAATTATGCCTATTGTAACTGCCACGAACCACTAAAGTGGCCCATGGCAGATATATTTTATCATAAAATGATATTATTTAACACGCTTCTTTGTTACAAGAACAATTCCGCCACCTACAACTAATATAGCACCGATTACATAAATTGCAACACGTCCGGCACCACCGGTTGAAGGAAGGACTGAGCCCTTTAAGTTCTGTACAGGTGTGCTTAAGCTGCCCTCAGCTTTATCTGCTTTAAGTGTAATATTACCGGTCACCTTATCTCCACTTAATGAATTAAGCTCAGGAGCATCAGACTCAATTGAGTGGTCTGCTGTGATTGTGAATGCAATATCATTTGCAGTATTGTATTCATCAGGAGTCTTTGTCTCCTTAAGTACATAATCACCATCATCAAGACCGCTGAATGTGAAGACATCATTCTTATCACCGGAAATTACCGCTTTGATTTCTTTGTCTGCTTCGCCTTTAATCTTTTTATAAAGAGTGAACTCTGCACCATCGAGTGCTTTATTGTTCTCATCTACCTTGTTGATTACAACCTTGTATGTAAATACGATTACTGTATCTTCCGGAGTCTCACCTTTGTCTCCCTCTCCGCCATTGTTAGGGTTGTTAGAGAACTCAAGCTTAACCTTATTTGGGTTTCCTTTTGAACCGATAACAGCATTCTTATTGAGAGTTGCTTTGTACTCAACTACAACCTTATCACCATTTTTAGCTTCAAATCCCTCTGCTAAAATGTTGTCACATGTAAAAGTAAGCTTTTTGCCAGCTGCGTCATAATTTGTTGTAAAGAATGATGTAACATCCTTATCACCTAATTTAACAGTAACAGTTCCTTCATTGTAATCAAGTCCCTGTGAAAGAGTATCATCAAATTTGAGGAAATATGACTTATATGACTCAACATTTACAGGTAATGTAGCTGTAAGCTGGAATGGAACTGCATCTGTGATATCATAATCGGCTGAATCCTGCCATCCGGTTGTATCACCTGTTGTGTCATTTGTATCTTTTACTTTCTTCTCAACAGAAGGTACATCTGTCTTTGGTGTGATTGTTGTATTAGCAACGATATTGAGAATATACTCTGTGTAAGCCTCGTCACCTGTTAAAGAGCTGTCCTTATCCTTGATGAGATAGTAACCAGGCTCAAGTCCTGTAATCTCAGTCTTGGCATTGTCCTGTGTTACTGAAACAGAACCTGCTGCTGTAGTGCTTAAAGCTTGAGCAATTTTCTGTGCCTCTGCCTTAAGGGCTGAAGAGTTTGACTGCATTCCTGAAAGCTTCTCTACATAAGCTTTTGCATCCTTATTAGACTCAAGATCTGTCTGTTTGTCTTCCTGGATACCGCTACCCCAGCCTACGTTTGAAAGTGTTTTCTCTGATTCTGAAAGGTCACCCTTTAAAATCTGGTAAGCCTCATAAGTGTGGCCTGCCTTTGCATTATTAACCGTGATGGTAAATGTTTTTTTGGCGCCTTCGCCCTCAGCAAATACTGTAACGCTCATTGCAAGTGTAAGTATCATCGCAAGAACTAAAGCAATGCTTCTTTTGATTGTTTTCATATTGCATTCTCCTTTTTATAATGTTTTATGTTTTTATAGAAAAGTGTTATTGCAGCTATTGCTATAAGCACAACTCCACTTAACATATACAACCATCTGTTACCGCTTCCACCTGTTTCCGGAAGCTGATACTCTATGAGTTTGTTTGTAATCTCAACAGTACCGGACTCTATTGCATTGGCGCTGCCCGGTGCAACGTTTGCATCAGTCTTTGTGATTTGAGTACCATTTATATCCTTAAATATATATGAAACATCATAGCCTGACATACTGTTGTTCTGATTTATTCCAACCTCTGTCACATAATATTTATATGTGGTACCGGTCAGAATACCATTTTCATTTACACCCTGCAATGGCAGATTTTCAAATACATATGACCATTCACCTGCCGAATCAGCTGTCACCTCAACCGGATTGCCATACTTCTTATCATTATCAGCCGAATCCACCTGATGCAGCTGCAGATAAATCTTTCCATCAGTCTTACTTAATGGATTGTTCTTTGAATCAGTCCATTTTTTATCAACCGAAATGCTTGTTGTCGAAACAGCTACATCCTCATAATAGTACGGTGTATTTACCTTCGCCATATCACTTCCCTGTAATGAGCTGTTTTCAGCTATAACAGGATGCGCCGAGGTATCTGCACTGAAATAGAAATACTCCTTATGAGGCTCAGTCGAGAGTATATAACCATCCGGAGCCTTTGTCTCAACTATATAATACTGCGTATTATACTCCAGATTATCAGTACTCATACTGATATCAATTCTGCCATTCTTATCAGTGGTATACTTGCCTAACGACTTGTATGAACCATCCGATGTGTATCCAAACAGCTCAAACTCTGCGCCCTCCAGCTGCTTTCCATAATTAGTCTTATCTACCTTATACAAGGTAAATGTATTACTCTTAATTACTCCGGCAGATGATTTTGACTCTTTGTAAACAGTCTGGTTATCCTTTCTGTCTTCTCCTTTTTCGACGCCCTCAAGCTTTGCTGTATTGCTGACATCCATCTTTATAGTATTGTATTGATCCGGCGTACCAAGCACCTTTGCATTCACCTGATATGTATAAGTAAGCATTATCGCCTTGCCATCAGGTATATCTGCACTGATTGTCCTGTATGATGTATCATTCCATTCATACGTGCCATCTTTAGTTGTATACGCCCACTTACAGCCATCTACCGTATCGCCTGCTTTGTATGTGCAATCATCCTGCTTTATTGCCTGCCTGAACTGAACAGTAGCCGGCATTAGATCTATATACCACAATGCCTGTGGGCTGAATGTCATCGTCTTGAATTGAAGCACATCTGTTAGCTTTAATGTATCACTATTATGCAGATAGTCCTTGCCATCAGGGTTTATTATAACTGTATAACGCAGCCTGTGATTATCCTCATCCCACTTGAAGTTCTTGGAAACAACCTTATCGCCCTCAGTAGGATTATCACTACCAGACTCGCCAGGCTTTGACATGGTCTGTGTCTGTTGAGCCCATCCCATATCATTGTTTGTATTCGAGGATGCTGTAGCCATATTCTTATAATCCACTGATTTACCGGCCTCAAAATTCTCAAAGTCATCTATCGTACACTTATATACTACATATATGTGAGAGTTCTCAAACCAACCATGTATCGTTGTATTGTTCTCATCAGGCTTTGTAACCCCTGTAACAACGGTATTAGTGGACTCATCTAACGTTGTACTTGTTTGAATTCCGTTTATGAACCAGTCGCAGTCAGTTACGGTATGCAATGTACCGTCAAAGTCATAATCTGTAAAGCCATCGTTATTCGGATATGCCAGCATTGTCTTTACGCTCTGCAGTGTGACACCATCCGGAAGCTTATCAGTGATGGTATACTCTGTTGCATCGGCATCCATAAGTACATCAACGCGCCATGTGAGTGTTCCATCGCTTTCTGTTGTTTTCAAATAAGTCTGACTTGTATTACCGTTTCCATCAGTCTTTACAATCTTTGATGTCGTATGGCTGTAAGATGCAGATGCACTTGAATTTAAAGCTTCAAATTTATTCACATATTCAACTCTTCCACTTGGCGTTGTGTCGGCGGTTGTGCTGTATGTAAATGCGACTGTCCTTTCACTGTTGCTTATCGGATAATCCTTATTAAAGCTGATATTTACCGAGGTAAATCTGTAGTCATCAGCTTCTGATAATATACTAAAATCGGCCGTTTTTGACTTATTATTCTTATCCAGATATTTAACAGTAATGTCACCGATATATCCATCAAACTTTTCCTTAACCTGACTTACAAAATCCTTCATCTGGGTATAAGTCATGTAATGACAATTCTTCCGGGATTTGGATGACATTGTATCGGCTATGCCAAACTCTTTAGGAAATCCCGATGCCGGAATTGTAAATTTTGCTTGCCACTTTAAAGTATACAGCCCGTTATCTGTCTTTTGAGCTTCAACAAGCCTCTTCGTAATATCCTGCTTTGTTTTTGGAACATTTACACTTGAAGAACCATCATATGACTTATCATCCTTAGTAAGGGTAGCCTTATTATTAAATTTCTGGTCATCAAATGTCCGCAATGCGTCTGTATAATATTTGACAGTATACTTATTGCAGTTCTTGTTACCATCTGTAGGATTAAATGTAACCGATGTCACCTTGCCACTGCTGTCTTTGTTAATTGTATATCCGTCACTAGGTGATATATCAATGCCTGTAATTTTATCAAACATATCATCTGTCAGGACAGCTCCCGCAATATCCTCACAGCTTTTATTTACTGTAACCGTCCAGATAATCCGGTTATTAGTCTTATCATATTTACCGGATTTCTCTATAAGATTTTTGTAATACTTCACATAGCTGCTTGATGTATCTATGACAGTTTCTTTTGATTTTTGGTCTGTTGAATTACCTGTAACGAAATTAGTTGCCTGCCATGTAGCATTATTTCCCAAATCTCCGGCATTGGTCAGGTAATACCTGTATGTAATAGAACAACTCTCACCTGCACTTAATTTTGGAAGCTTTGCAGTAAGTGTTGCCTTTCCCGCATCTGCCGGGTCATCCTTTCCTGTCGCCTTTGCAGTATAACTACGGTCAACAGCCTGACCGTTTTTCTTTATGCTGTAGGTAAATCCGGTAGTATCAACCCTCATACCATTGCCGTTAAATTCATCTGTGATTTCGATATCATCAGGTGTACCTTTTGTAGAGGACACATCCACAGTAAACTCAACATAATAATTACCATTTTCATCAATACCAATATTATTATTATTTGTATTGCTCTTCTTTACAGAAATATCGTAGTTTAAGGAATCATTTCCGTTCCAGTGGATATTATCCTTGTCTACTGTTATGGTAACATCACCACCGATATAGATATCCACATCACCGGAATCATTGGTCTTGCCCTCGCCAAGAGCTTCTGCCTTTGCCCAGCCTTTTATATCGCTGCTGTTACCCTCAATATAACCATCTGCAAACTTGATAAGAATTGCATATGTACCATCCTCATTCTTGATATATCTGTACTGAAACTGTTCCTTATCGCCGTTGTCATCACATTTTGTCTTCCAGTAATTGCACAGCTCATCCGGAATAGTCACCGATGGATCATAGACATAATAGTAATTCTTAACAGTATTGCCATTGGCATCTACCGTATCATTCTTTCCGATTCCAAAGTCCAACTGAACCTCAAGCTTGAACTTCTCGCCGTTCCAGTCCACCGGTTTGCCCTCACTTGACATTTTGGTATATGAGCCATTTGATTGCAGTTTTTGAAGATTAACATAGTTTTCTGTGACATTATCTATGGTAAAATCCTTCTGATTCTGATCTGCTGCTGATGCAGGTTGTATAAGTCTGTATGCAGTAATGCCCAGCACTATAACAGCCATCGATATAATAAATGTAGCAAGCTGTCTACGTCTTCTCACTCTTTTAAGACGTTCTTTGCCGAGACGTTCCATATCCTTATCCATTCTGCATCCTCCTTTCATAGAGTTATATATAATTTCATTTAATTAATCTCTTAATCATTATTCAACAGCTAATATATTACACCCTTTTGGTCACACAACGGTCACACGGGACTTTAAATCGGGATTTTCTATTTTTTTACCAAAAAGTTTCAAATAACACTAATCAATTTTGCCAATTTTAGACAACGGCCAGATGGCAAATGTGATTTTGCCGACCACCTGTTCCTCTGAGACACAGCCTATAGCTGTATTTCTCGAGTCAAGTGATACGCTTCTGTTATCGCCCATCACGAAAATTTTCGACTCCGGAACCTGATAAGGCAGCTCTATATTGCAGTCTCCTAAAGCTTTTTCCTTGAGATACGGCTCATCAATCGCAATATCGTTTACGTAAACAGTTCCATCATCCGATATATTGACCCAGTCACCCGGCATCGCAATAACTCTTTTTACAAGTATCTTGTTATTGTAATAAAAAGCTATGACATCTCCTGTTTTAAAGTCATGTCCCTTTGATGCCATAAGCACCTGCCCCTCCTGTAACGTCGGTGACATAGAGGTTCCGGTCACCTGCAAAATCGGAAGCCACAGGTTTGCGACCAATATTGCTGCCGCTGCCACTACCACAAGTGTTCCTACGGTATTGAAGAGTGTTGCTGCAAATTTGTTGTTATACTTCACTCTTCTTAGCTCCTGACGCAGCTCCTTTATGCCAAGATCATCGCTATAACGGTCATAGTCGTCTGTCATGATACTGCGATAGCCCGATGTATCTTCAGTCTTCTCAGCACTTTTATTCTCAACTTCTTTATTCTCAACTCTGTTTTCTTCTGAAACCTTCCTTGATATTTCCTTTTCTATATGTACAGATATATCCTCCGGCCGGTTTTCTTTTTTAGTTTGCTGATATTCCTTTTCTATTTCAATATTTTTTTCTATATCAATGGTTATATCAGGTGCAGGTGTTACATATTTGACCGGAATTATTTCCGCTATTTCCTGTGATATATTTTCATCAACATTTTTGGTCTGCTTATGTACCTGCGTTACTTTTTCAGATGACTTAACAGATGTTTCCATCATATGTGCCAAAAGTAAATCAAGCTTATCCTCATTGGTAAGTGGTTTCTGTTCGACATCCTTCAGCTCCTCATCTTTGCTTAAATCCACTACATCAATATTATTTTTGCTTTCTGCAACAGCTGCAGTATTGTTATGATTAATCTCTGCAACTACCTTTTTATTGTATTCAGCATCTGTGTAGCTTTTTGTCGAATTTGTAAGGTTAGCTGATTTATTCTGCTTAATTTTCTTCTGTTCTCTTTTTTTTCTTAGCTCAATGTACTTTACAGCAACTCTTGCCAGAGCATATATTGCCTTTCTATATATTTTTTCTATCATTCTTTTGTCCAATTATCCATTCATAAACACAAAATATTGCTTCTATATTATTTTCTTGTCAGATTATTTGAAGCCATTGATATTACAGCAGCAAATTTTTGGATTTCCTCTGTTGCTGACGTGAGTTTGTTAATTGCAGCATTGATATCACCCGATGTCTTTACCTCACGCTCAAGTGTCTGAATATGTTTTTTTGTCTCGTCAAGCTCTTTTCTTAAGTGTTCAACCTCTTTACTTCTGTCTAAAAGCATCTCTAGCAGCTCACTTCTGCTCAGCTTCTTTAATTCTTTTGCTTCCATATTCACAACCTCCATATATCAAAACAACCAAAGAATAGCTTACTATATCTTTGGTTGCCCTTTATTATCTGTATTATATTACAAAATTAAAATTCAAATTTCTTTGCAAAATAAGCATCAAGCTCATCAATTGCGATACGCTCCTGCTCCATTGTATCACGGTCACGCACTGTCACGCAGTGATCTTCCTCTGAATCGAAATCATATGTCACGCAGAATGGTGTTCCTATTTCGTCCTGACGACGATATCTCTTTCCGATTGTTCCTCTGTCATCATACTCACAGTTGTATGTCTTTGACAGCTGTGCAAATACCTTCTCAGCGCTCTCATTGAGCTTCTTTGACAGTGGAAGCACTCCAATCTTTACTGGTGCAAGTGCAGGATGGAAATGGAATACTGTTCTTACATCCGGCTTCTCCGGTGTACCGATATCCTCCTCATCATAAGCTGCACAAAGGAAAGCGAGTACTACACGGTCAGCACCGAGTGATGGCTCGATAACGTATGGCAGATATTTCTCATTCTTCTGGTCATCAAAGTATGTGAGATCCTGTCCTGAAACTTCCTGATGACGTCCGAGGTCATAATCTGTACGATCTGCAATGCCCCACAGCTCGCCCCATCCGAACGGGAATAAGAACTCGATATCTGTAGTTCCCTTTGAATAGAAGGCTAACTCGGCAGGATCATGATCACGCAGTCTCATCTCATCCTCCTTGATTCCAAGAGAAATCAGCCAGTCGCGGCAGAAGCCTCTCCAATACTTAAACCACTCAAGGTCTGTTCCAGGCTCGCAGAAGAACTCAAGCTCCATCTGCTCGAACTCACGTGTTCTGAAGGTGAAGTTACCAGGTGTAATCTCGTTACGGAATGACTTACCAACCTGTCCAATACCGAATGGAATCTTTTTACGTGATGTACGCTGTACATTTTTAAAGTTTACAAAGATACCCTGTGCTGTCTCAGGACGAAGATATACTGTATTCTTAGCATCCTCTGTAACACCCTGGAATGTCTTGAACATGAGGTTGAACTGTCTGATATCTGTGAAATTGTGCTTGCCGCATGATGGACATGGAACATTGTGCTCCTTGATGAAATCTACCATCTGCTCGTTTGTCCAGCCATCAACTGATGTCTCAAGCTCAATACCATTGTCCTGTGCAAAATCCTCGATGATTTTGTCGGCTCTGAATCGCTCGTGGCACTCCTTACAATCCATAAGCGGATCTGAGAAGCCGCCGAGATGTCCTGATGCAACCCATGTCTGAGGATTCATGAGGATGGCACAGTCTACACCTACGTTATAAGGATTCTCCTGGATAAATTTCTTCCACCATGCTCTTTTTACGTTGTTTTTAAGCTCTACTCCCAGGTTTCCATAATCCCATGTATTTGCAAGACCTCCGTAAATTTCTGAGCCCGGATATACAAATCCTCTTGCTTTTGCTACCTGTACGATTTTGTCCATGGTCTTTTCCATAATTCTTGTTTCCTCTCTATCTTATGATTTTTATTCTTATTTAAAATTAAATAACGATTTAACAATCCGAATTGTAATAGATTTTATTTATAGTTTATTTAAGTATTAATGCACTAATCTATTTATCAGTCTGCTTATATACTACTTATATATAACATATGTGACATATGACACCGGCACCGAATTATCCTCCTCGCTGTCAAAGTCGAATGTAACCTCGTTATCTTCCTTGACCGAGTTTAATATATCATCATCGCTGACACTGTCATCCGCTCCGTTTTCCGTTCCTTCCGTCGCATCGGATTTTACTGCTTCTGTGCCCTCTGTGACACTCTCTGTCCCTGTAGGCTGTGAGGCAAGCATGCTGTATTTGTCACCAATCGCAACTGTATTATCATCTACAAGCTTTACATTGTCGACAGATACATATAATATTTTGCCTTTCACATGCAGATTTGAACTGCCCTCATAAATAACTACCTTGTAGCCGTTTTCATCCAGAAACTCAGATGATTCACATTTCTTTGCCTTACCATCATCTATTGCAGCAAAATCAGTCTTGAAATCATATCCGGCTGCCAGAGCCTCTGCAATAGTCCCTGAAAAGAGCTTTGTCCCATTAAAATCAGTATATTCGTCAGTTGAAGCATAGCTCATGGTAAGTGATGCTTTCTTTTTCTCGACAGTCAGCTTTTTGAGCTTGACCGAACCGTCATTTTTCTTATTGTAATCGTCTATTGACTTGTCAACATAGCTTTGTAAGTCATCCTGCTTGTATGTAGCTGTATCAAAGTCCTCGACATCCGTAGATACCACACTGCCGTTTTTTGCAACAAACACCGTGCTGTCCTTGGTATAATAATCTGTACCGCACCCGGCAAGCAAACCGCATGTCGCAATAACAGGCAACAGCATTGATAGCTTTTTATTCATAGCTGCCTCCTAAAATATAATCTATGCCATTATACCCTTTTGTATATATGATTTCAAGTATCATATTTAAAAGAGCAATTACAGTAATGCTTATAGCTTAAACAACGATATACATGGTATCTATTAATTATTTCATGATTTAATTTCTTGCTTTAATTTATCAAAGGAAAGCTGCTGATTTAAAATCATGATGCACATAGATTGAAAGATATTCCTTCATTATGCTCCTCAGCTCCTCAAGCACATCATCTGACACTGCAAACCTGTATAGCTTTGTGATATCTGCTGAAACAATATACTGCATGGTATAGAGTGTATCACTTAGTATATGCCTGCCCTGCACCTGCGTGCCACAGTTAGCGCAAAACACGCCTCCGCGTCTTGCCGAAAAGACATTAAGTCCTTCCCTTGAATGACAGTGTATACATGAAAACAGCGATGGTCCCTCGCCATTTATCGTAATAGCTTTAAGCTCAAAAACAGCCCTGACCAGCTCATTTTTATATGCCGGTGATTCAAGAGCCCTGAGTGATTGATAAAGGAGCTTTAACATATCCTTCTCGTCATTGTTCTCCTGACAAAAATATCCGCAGAACTCCAGAAAGTAAAACCCGGTGTATACTGCTTCCAAATCCTGTGTCAGCTCCCTGAAATAGTTACTGATTGTGACCTTTGAAAGAGAATATGCGCTTTTACCCTCAAACAGCTCAAACTCACCGAACGAAAATGGATTGCTTCCTGCCATAAGCTGGCTGTTTGGACGTCTTGCGCCCCTTGCAAAGGCTGTGATTTTTCCCCGTTCCTTTGTGAGAATCGTTATTCTTTTGTCAAAATCCCCTACCGGCATGGCCGAAAGCACCATACCGGTCAACACTACACTCTGTGACATCTTAATCTTACTTTCAAAATACTATTCTTCCTCTTTGTATCCAAAGTTCTTGATGAGGAAGTCGCTGTCTCTCCAATCCTTCTTTACCTTGACCCATAGCTTCAGATTCACCTTGCAGTCAAGCAGTCTTTCCATCTCATAGCGCGCATTGGTGCCGATTTTTTTGAGCATGCTGCCCTGCTTTCCTATAATGATTCCCTTATGTGAGTCTCGCTCGCAGACAATTGTGGCATCCATATCTATAATAGAACCACTCTTTGTCTTTCTTGTCTTCATGCGGTCAATTCCTACGGCAATGCCATGCGGTACCTCATCATTTAAAGCATGGAGTGCTTTTTCCCTGATAATCTCAGCACAGATTGCACGCTCCGGCTGATCTGTGATGGTGTCCTCATCATAGAACTGTGGGCCATAAGGCAAATACTTAAATATAGAATTAATAACATCATCCGTATTCTGCCCTCTTAGGGCTGACGTAGGAATAATCTCTGCAAAGTCGTATACCTTACGGTAGGTGTCTATATACTCAAGCACCTTTTCCTTTTCCACTGTATCCACCTTGTTGATAATCAATATAACAGGTGTATTAACTTTTTTAAGTTGCTCTATGATATGCTGCTCTCCCGCCCCGATAAAGTTGGTCGGTTCCACAAGCCACAGCACAACATCCACCTCATTTAATGTCTTTTCCGCCACATTGACCATATACTCGCCCAGCTTATTTTTGGCCTTGTGTATGCCCGGAGTATCAAGGAACACTATCTGTCCCTTTTCCATATCCGTGTATACTGTCTGGATGCGATTTCTTGTGGTCTGAGGCTTGTTTGAGGTGATGGCAATTTTCTGACCGATAAGCCTGTTCATCAGTGTTGACTTGCCCACGTTTGGTCTACCGATTATTGTAACAAAACCCGATTTGAAATTCTGTATCATTTTTCCTCCTATGTGAATCTGTATTTATATAAGCTTTTCAACATTCTCAAAGAGCCCTGCCGACTCTTTAATCATATTTTCATTGCCGATGACACATATACTGTCCTTCTTAAGTACTGCCTCTACAAGGTCTGCAAGCCTTCTGATATCCTCTGGCTGTGCATTTAGTATCTCATTTCTCTCCTTTTGAATCTGCTCGTAGGTAATACCCTCGAGATATGCAGACAGTGATCTGCTACCCTTTGCTTCCGGATTCATAGGCGTATCAAGTGCACTGAAGGTACCGATAATATACTTGGTCATATCCCTCTCATCAGGCGAAAAGCTCTTTATATACTCAGGTATTCTGTCATAGACATCAAGTGTGTCTGAAAGGTTAGGGTCTCTATATGAGACAAAGTAGCTCTCTCCGCTTCTAAGGAATGTATTCATGCAGCCGTAAGCACCACCCTTTACCCTGACATTTATCCAGAGATAATCATAGCTTAAGATGATACGCAGCAGTCTCAGTGCTCCGGTGTATTCATAGCCCTCGCAGATGAAATCACCGGTCTTTGCCACATACTGTATCTGTGATGCATCGATAAATGCTTCCTTTGCTGTGTTAAAATGCACCTCTGCCTGATTGCCTATAGCACTCATTTTGTTAAATCCAGCTATAACTTTCTCCAATGATAGCTTTGCATTGCCATATGCTTCACTATTTCCGGTAAAGCTGATGAGCATTCTGTTTCTTGCAAACAGCTTTTTGGCTATTGCAGCAAGCTTATCTGACACACTCTCCGGTGACTCGAAAAGCTCCTTTTCTATACGGCATATAGAGCGGTAAAAAGCAATACCCTTTAGCTCGTCCTGATAAAGTGCATAGCGTGAGAAGCTCGACATGCTTCGCATAGCTGCAACCAGATGGCCTGAGCTGCTCAGGTTAGCCTGAAGCCTTGCCTTAATCTGTGCTACAATCTCGCCCAGTCTCTTTGTATCGGTAAAATCCGATGAAAGAAGCATCTGCTCCATAAGCTCAAGTGCCTTGTCAAGATTTTTCTCCAATACCTTCAGCTTCACCTCAAACTTAAAAACAAAATTATTTCTATCCTTAATATCCGGGTGACTTGCAGTACCTGTGCTGATTCCGCCGGTATATATGTTGGTAGCATTGGCTAAATCGGTATAGCTGTATTTTTCTGTGTTCACCAGCCCGAGTGCGTTTGTGAAGAAGCCAAGATAGCCAAGCTCACTCTGGGCGAAATCACCTGCATCAAATAAAAATGATATATAATCAATACCGTTTGACTCTATGTCATGACGCACAACCTTTACATTCAAAAGCTCATCCTCAATGTTTGAAAAAGGCATAGCATTCTTTTTCATATCTGCTCTTGTAAGCATTGGAAGCTTGCGCAGGTCCTCATCCGGCGAAGGCTCCTCCTGGTATTTCTTTAAATGCTCTGTATCCTCAATCAGCTTTTTAATCTCTTCATCCGAAAGAGATGCCTTATAATCGGAAAGCTCCTTTGCCAAAGCCTCCTCCCTCTCATTGCCAAGTCCACGCTTCGGCTTTACTGTGACAGATGAACCATGGGTATTGTCAAGCAGATACTCCTGTATAAGCTTTTCAAAATAATCCGTATCTACAGCCTTTCGAAGCTTAGCAAAGGTACCAAGACACTCCAGATGTATAAAAGGCTTCATATCATCAAACAGCCAGCTGTCTAAACAGTTTAATCCAAAAAGAAGTCCCTTAGGGAACTGTCCGAAGTCAGCCTCCCTGAATTTGAACTCGCTGCTGTTGATTCCCGCGAGCAATGCTTCTTTATTAATTCCTGTTTTAACAACTTCTTTAAGAGTGTTTTCTATAATACTTTCAAACTCATCCGCCTGAGATGCATTGGCATTCTTTGCCACAAACGAAAATACCGGCTGCAAAATGCCCGCATCGTATGAGCCATACACATCATCACCGATTCCCGCATCTATCAATGCCTGCTTCACAGGTGCTCCCGGTGAGCTGACAAGTGCATAGTCAAGCACATCAAATGCCTGATAGAGCATCTTATCAAGCGTATCCCCTACCACACGATTATAAGATAGATAAGTCTTATTCTCTTGTGAATCATCCATGGTAATTGAATACTGCGCCTCAACATTCTTTATTTCATCAAATGCAGGCTGTTTATTAATTTCTGAATTAACTTTTTTATAATCATACAGGCTCAGATATTCCTTATCCAGCCACTCAAGTCTCTCGACAACATCCATATCACCATACAGATAAATGTATGAATTGGACGGATGATAATACTTGTGATAGAAGTCCAGATAGGCTTCATACGTAAGCTTAGGAATATACTCCGGATTGCCGCCTGAATCCTTGCTGTAGGTATTGTCAGGGAAAAGCGAGCGGTAAATCTGGCTTGAAAGCACCTCGTCAGGCGATGAGTATGCTCCCTTCATCTCATTGTACACCACTCCGTTTATCTTAAGCTCATCATCCTTGCCTGTAAGCTCATAGTGCCAGCCCTCCTGCTTGAAAATCTCCTCGTACTTTGTGATATTTGGATTAAACACTGCATCCAGATACACATCCATGAGATTCTTAAAATCCTGGTCGTTGCAGCTTGCAACAGGATAAACTGTCTTGTCAGGGTATGTCATGGCATTTAAAAATGTATTGAGCGAGCCCTTTGCCAGCTCAATGAAGGGATCCTTTACCGGGAACTTCTTTGAACCGCAGAGTGTGGTATGCTCAATAATATGCGGTACACCCGTCTCATCCTCCGGCGGAGTCCTGAAGCCTATATAAAAGACCTTGTTATCATCATTATTTGATAAAATGGCAATCCTTGCACCACTTTTTTTGTGTCTCAGAATGAATCCGTCCGACTGGACATCCTCCACTCTGTGCTCATCTAAAATCTCGTATTCAGCCAAATCGTGAATTGTCATCAATTATTCCTCCTAAAATGCGATGATGATAGTATACCACATTTTTACATATTATAGTTAAATTATAAGTATATTTACCACAAAAAATCAGTTTAAGTAATATTCTGCAATATCCGGCTTTAAAAGTCAGAGTCTATGCTCCTCTTCTGAATATTAACATCCATCTGCGGAAACGGAATTTCGATGTTATTTTTATCAAATGCTGTTTTAATTTCTTCTGTAAGCTGCCATTTTGTGTTCCAGTAATCCTCGTTCTTCACCCAGATTCTCGCACCGAGCTCTATTGCCGAATCCTGCAGCTCACTCACAAACACATTGCTCGGCTCATCGCGAAGCATCGTATCTGCTGATGTGACAACAGATTCCAGCACACTCTTTGCAAATGCTAAATCTGTGCTGTAGGATACTGTTACTCTCAAATCAAGCATCCTCTTATCCATCATAGATACATTTGTGATACACGAATCAGCAAGCTTTCCGTTTGGTATCATAACCATCTTGTTATCTATTGTCAAAAGCCTTGTATAAAACAGATTTATATCCTTTACAGTGCCCTCTGTACCACTTGAGCCGTCAACTATATAATCTCCCACGCCAAACGGCTTCATCAAAAGGATAAGCACGCCTCCTGCAAAATTTGACAGACTGCCCTGCAATGCCATACCTACAGTAAGTCCGGCAGAGCCAAGAACCGCTATAACAGAGCCGGTCGCCACTCCAAAGCCCGAAAGCAGCGCCATGACAAGAATAAAATACAAAAAGTATTTAATAACATTTGCTAGAAATGATGCCACTGCAGCGTCCATTCTGCTTTTATCAAATCCTTTTTTAATTATTTTCACAACTGATTTAATCACCTTAATACCAATAAGCAGTATCACAATCGCAACAACAAGCTGCACAAGAAAGCTTATAAGCGATGGCATATATTTCTCCAGATACGTCTTTACAATGCCCGGGTTTTCAATAACCTGCTGTACCTCAGTGTTTGCAACCGGCACTGATACTTCACCAAGAATTTGTCTGATCATATAATCTCCTATATATCTCTTATATCTCTTATATCTCTTATATCTCTTATATATTTTCTATATTTGTTATTTCCTTATAACCCACTAAATCCCCCATATAAAATATGGGGGATCAGTATTTAAATCAAATATTAATTCACTATTTAATAACTCTCACTCTGAGCACTCCGTCAATGGCAGAAAGCTTCTCAACAGTAGAAGCATCAATAGCTGAATCAAGATCAAGAAGTGAATATGCATAGTCACCCTTGCCCTTGTTTGTCAGATCAGATACATTGATATCAGCCTCTGCAAGAGCTGTTGTAATCTGTCCAATCATACCCTTAACATTCTTATGAAGGATTCCAACTCTGCCTGAAGCTGTGCATGCACCCATGCTGCAGTCAGGGAAGTTTACTGAATGAACGATATTACCATTCTCTAAGTAATCTCTCAGCTCCTTGACAGCCATAACTGCACAATTGTCCTCTGACTCTGCTGTAGATGCTCCAAGATGAGGTGTTACGATGCAACCCTTTGCTCCAACAGTTGTGTTGTTAGGGAAATCTGAAACATACTTCTTAACCTTTCCCTTGGCAAGTGCATCTACCATAGCCTCTTCGTCAACAAGAAGATCTCTGGCAAAATTTAATACGATAGCGGTTGGCTTCATCATTGCAATAGCATCAGCGTTTACCATCTTCTTTGTTGAATCAAGAAGAGGTACATGGATTGTGATGAAATCACAGTTCTTGTAGATGTCCTCAACATTGCTGATATGCTTAACGCTTCTTGAAAGGTTCCATGCGGCATTTACTGAGATGTATGGATCATATCCGTAAACATCCATGCCCATATGTACTGCAGCATTTGCAACAAGCACACCGATGGCTCCCAGTCCGATAACACCGAGCTTCTTGCCTGAAATCTCTGTTCCTGCAAAGTTCTTTTTCTGCTTCTCGGCTGTCTTTGCAATATTCTCATCGTTCTGGTTTGCAAGACACCAGTCGATACCTCCAACGATATCTCTTGATGCATAAAGCATTCCGGCAAACACAAGCTCCTTAACACCATTAGCATTGGCTCCCGGTGTGTTGAATACAACGATTCCCTGCTCGGCACACTTGTCAAGCGGAATATTGTTTACTCCTGCTCCTGCTCTTGCCACAGCAAGCACCTTGTCACCAAGCTCCATATCATGCATAGCGGCACTTCTTACAAGTGCTGCATCTGCATCCTTAATATCATCAACCTTTTTATAATCGTCAGAGAACAGGTCAAGACCTACTCCTGCGATTGGGTTTAAGCATGTGTAATTAAACATTATGCATTCTCCTCCTCAAACTTCTTCATAAACTCTACAAGCTTCTCAACGCCCTCTTTTGGCATAGCATTGTAGATAGATGCTCTCATTCCGCCAACTGTACGGTGTCCTTTAAGGTTTACAAATCCGGCTGCAGTTGCCTCCTTTACAAACTTGGCATCAAGCTCTGCATCTCCTGTTACAAACGGAACATTCATGAGTGATCTGTCCTCTTTTCTTACTGTTCCCTTAAAGAGCTTGCTCTGATCAAGGAAATCGTAGAGAATCTTGGCCTTCTCCTCATTTCTCTCCTTCATAACTGAAAGACCGCCCATCTTCTTGAGCCATTTAAATACCTTGCCACAGATATAGATGCCGTAGCATGGTGGTGTATTGTAAAGAGAATCGTTATCGGCCTGAGTCTTCCACTTGAGCATAGTTGGTGTGCCCGGTAGACAATCATCTGTGATAAGGTCCTCTCTGATAATTGCTATAACTACTCCGGCAGGTCCTACATTCTTCTGTACTCCGCCATAGATAACAGCATATTTTGATACATCTACAGGCTCTGATAAGAAGCATGAAGATACATCAGCTACAAGGTTCTTTCCCTTTGTGTTTGGAAGCTTCTTGTACTTTGTTCCGTAGATAGTATTGTTCTCGCAAATATATACATAATCCATATCATCTGTGATTGGTAAATCTGAACAGTCAGGTATGTATGAGAAGGTCTCATCTGCAGACGAAGCAAGCTCTACGGCGTCTCCGTAAATCTTAGCCTCGGCAAACGCTTTTTTAGCCCACTGACCTGTGATAATGTATCCTGCTTTTTTATTTTTCATAAGGTTCATCGGTACCTCAGCGAAGAACTGTGAAGCACCACCCTGAAGGAAAAGCACCTTGTAATTGTCAGGTATATTCATAAGCTCGCGAAGATCCTTCTCGGCATCCTTAATGATGTCATCAAACCATTTAGATCTGTGGCTCATCTCCATAACCGACATTCCGCTTCCCTTATAATCCATCATCTCTGCTGCTGCTTCCTGCAATACCTCCTCAGGTAAAACTGCAGGTCCTGCTGAAAAATTGTAAACTCTACTCACTCTAATTTCCTCCTTGTGTCGCATTGTAGTCCTCTTCATCGAAAGACTCGTTGATAGGCTTGCCCGGTGCAACCATAGGCCATACCTTGTCATCTGAATCAATGATACAATCGATGACAAACGGTGTCTTGCTCTTTAAGGCATCTGCAAATGCTTTTTCAAATTCTTCCTGGGTCTTAACACGTCGTGCAGTGGCTCCCATTGCCTCTGAAAGCTTTACATAATCCACCCCATCATCAAGTACGGTTGCCGAGTAATGCTTCTCATAAAAAAGAGTCTGCCACTGGCGTACCATTCCAAGTACATGGTTGTTTATTATAACCTCGATAAGAGGAAGCTTTTCTCTTGAAGCTGTTGCAAGCTCGTTCATGTTCATTCTGAAGCATCCGTCACCTGCAATATTGACTACAGTCCTGTCTGGATTAGCTGTCTGGGCACCGATTGCAGCACCGAGACCGTATCCCATGGTACCAAGACCTCCTGATGTAAGAAGAGTTCTCGGCTTACTGTATTTGTAATACTGGGCTGCCCACATCTGATGCTGACCGACCTCAGTAACCATTATAGCATTTCCTTTTGTCATTTCATAGATTTTTTCAATAACAAATGGTCCGCTAAGTCCCTCTTTGTGATATGTAAGAGGAAAAGTCTTTGCATATGCCAGCACATGCTCAACCCATGAATTGTGGTCAAGCTGTGGGAGCTTTTCGTTGATGCGTGTAAGTATTTCCTTCACATCGCCTATAACACTCGATGTAACACGGATATTTTTATTAATCTCTGCTGCGTCTACATCAAACTGTAATATCTTGGCCTGGTCTGCAAACTTTTTAGGATTGCCAAGCACTCTGTCCGAAAAACGTGTACCAATCGCAATCAAAAGGTCGCACTCTGAAACTCCAAGGTTTGAGGTCTTTGTGCCATGCATACCAAGCATGCCTGTGTAGTTATCACTTGTGCCGTCATATGCACCCTTGCCCATGAGCGTATCGCAAACAGGCGCATTCACCTTGTCTACAAACTCCTTAAGCTCTTTGCTTGCTCCGGAGAGAACCACTCCGCCTCCTACAAATATATATGGCTTTTTGGATGCTTTTATGAGTTCAATTGCATTATCAATGTCACTGTCTGTAATTGTTTCTGTCTCACGCTCAGGAAGCTTGATTTCCTGCCTGGTGTACTCTACCAGATCTGCCGTAACATTCTTTGGAATATCCACAAGCACAGGACCCGGTCTGCCTTTTCTTGCTATATTGAAAGCTCTGCGTATTGTATCTGCAAGCTTCTCTACATCCTTTACAATAAAGCTGTATTTGGTTACAGGCGTTGTAATTCCGGCAATATCTATCTCCTGAAAGCTGTCCTTTCCAAGTAACGAGACTCCGACATTACATGTGATTGCGACGATTGGAATCGAATCCATGTATGCTGTCGAAATTCCTGTGACCAGATTTGTCGCACCCGGTCCGCTTGTAGCCAGACAGACGCCAACCTTTCCGGTGCTTCTCGCATAACCGTCGGCCGCATGGCTTGCTCCCTGCTCATGTGAGGTCAGCACATGCTTAATCTCCGGATGCTTGTAGAGCTCGTCATAGACATTAAGGATGGCTCCTCCCGGATAACCGAATACTGTGTCAACACCCTGTTCTTTTAAGCATTCTATAATAACCTGTGATCCTGTTAACTGCATCTTGTATTCCTCTTTTTCTTATACGAATCCTTTACGATAATAGGTAAAAGCCTTATTCGTACTGAATTTTCTATCAAAATATATACTACGCGTTCTGCTCGCCCGGAAGTGCAAGGATGGCTCCTCTGTTTCCTGATGTAACAAGCGCTGCGTATCTCTTCAAATAGCCTGTTGTAACCTTCGGCTCCCTTGGCTGCCACTTTGCCTTACGCTCGGCAAGCACCTCGTCTGACACATCGAGCTCAAGCTTCATGTTTGGAATATCAATCTTTATGATATCTCCCTCTTCAACTAAGGCGATTGGTCCGCCTACTGCAGCCTCAGGTGAAACATGACCTATTGAAGCTCCTCTTGAAGCTCCTGAAAAACGTCCGTCTGTGATGAGTGCTACAGAACTTCCAAGTCCCATTCCGGCAATAGCGGATGTAGGATTAAGCATCTCTCTCATTCCAGGGCCGCCCTTTGGTCCCTCGTATCTGATAACAACCACATCACCCTCTACGATTTTGCCGCCCTTTATTGCTGCAATTGCATCCTCCTCGCAGTCAAATACTCTTGCCGGACCCTCATGAACCATCATCTCATCGACAACTGCTGAACGCTTTACTACAGAGCCGTCCGGAGCAAGGTTTCCTTTAAGAACTGCAAGTCCGCCGGTCTTTGAATATGGATTGTCTACCGGTCTGATGACCTCAGGGTCTCTATTTACTGCATTCTTTATATTCTCTCCAACTGTCTTTCCTGTAACAGTCATACAGTCTGTATTTAAAAGGCCGATATCAGCAAGCTCTTTCATGACAGCCCACACACCGCCGGCCTCGTTTAAGTCCTCCATATATGTAGGGCCTGCCGGGGCAAGGTGGCAGAGATTTGGTGTCCTCTCACTGATTGGATTTGCAAAGCTGATATCAAAATCAAAGCCTATCTCATGAGCGATAGCCGGAAGATGAAGCATAGAGTTTGTAGAGCAGCCGAGTGCCATATCAACTGTGAGTGCGTTCATTATTGCATCCTTTGTGATGATATCTCTCGCATTGATGCCCTTGTTGTACATATCCATAACAGCCATTCCGGCATGCTTTGCAAGACGTATACGCTCTGAATATACAGCAGGTATTGTTCCGTTTCCGCGAAGTCCCATGCCGAGTGCCTCTGTAAGACAGTTCATGGAGTTGGCTGTGTACATTCCTGAGCATGAACCGCAGGTAGGACATACCTTGTTCTCATACTCACATACATCATCCTCAGTCATAGTACCAGCAGCGTATGAGCCTACAGCCTCAAACATCGATGAAAGGCTTCTCTTTCTGCCCTTTACGTGGCCTGCGAGCATTGGTCCGCCTGATACAAATACTGTAGGCAGATTAAGACGTGCAGCCGCCATCAGAAGTCCCGGCACGTTCTTGTCACAGTTTGGAACCATTACAAGTGCATCAAACTGATGAGCGATTGCCATACACTCTGTAGAATCTGCAATCAGATCTCTTGTGACAAGGGAATATTTCATACCCACATGTCCCATTGCAATACCATCGCAGACTGCGATTGCAGGAAATACTACAGGCACTCCTCCTGCCTCTGCAACTCCAAGCTTTACAGCCTCAACGATTTTGTCTATATTCATATGGCCCGGAACAATCTCATTGAATGAGCTTACGATTCCGACCATAGGCTTTTTCATTTCCTCCGGTGTAAAACCAAGAGCATTAAATAAACTTCTTGCCGGTGCCTGCTGCATTCCGGCTCTTGCGTTATCACTTATCATATTTTATCTCCTTATTTATCTCCGACTATTTCTTTGAGTACTTCATCATTACTACTGTATACATAACGATCAGCCTATCTATAATCTATTAGCTGTCTATTATAAGTCATGCAGCTACACACGTTCTGCGATGAGATCACCCATCTGTGCTGTGCCTACCTGTGTGATACCCTCTGTAGTCTCACCCGGCTGTGGCATGATGTCGATTGTCCTGTAACCCTCCTTAAGCACCTGCTTTACAGCATCCTCGATTGCCTGTGCTTCCTTGTCCAGATCAAATGAATAGCGAAGCATCATGGCTGCTGAAAGGATTGTTGCGATAGGGTTTGCAATGCCCTTTCCTGCAATATCAGGAGCAGATCCGCCACTTGGCTCGTAAAGTCCGAACTTTGTATCGTTAAGGCTTGCTGATGAAAGCATACCAATTGAGCCTGTCACCATACTTGCTTCATCTGATAAAATATCGCCAAACATATTCTCTGTGAGGATAACATCAAACTGCTTAGGATCCTTGACAAGCTGCATTGCACAGTTATCAACAAGCATATGCTCGTATGTAACCTCCGGATAATCCTTAGCGACCTCCTCGACGATCTTTCTCCATAATCTGGAAGAATCAAGCACATTTGCCTTGTCTACGGATGTGACCTTTTTCCTTCTCTTCATGGCTATATCAAAGCCTCGCTTTGCGATTCTTCTGATTTCATTCTCATTGTATGTCAGTGTATCTGTGGCCGTAACAACTCCGTCCACCTCTTTTGTCTCTCTGGCTCCGAAGTAAAGACCTCCTGTAAGCTCACGCATAATCATCATATCAAAGCCGTCTCCGATGATATCGCTACGGAGCGGACATGCTGCAGCAAGCTCCTTGTACAGGTATGCCGGTCTGAGATTTGCAAACAGATTGAGTGACTTTCTAAGCTTTAAAAGTCCTGCCTCCGGACGAAGCTCAGGGGCCAGCTTGTACCATGGTGATGTGGCTGTGTTGCCACCGATTGAACCCATCAGCACCGCATCTGAATCAAGTGCAGTCGCAATAGCCTCATCTGTAAGAGGAACACCTGTTGCATCAATTGAGCAGCCACCCATCAGGATGTCTGTATAGTTGAAGCTGTGTCCATACTTATCTGCTATCTTATCCAATACCTTCTTTGCCTCAGCGACTATCTCCGGTCCGATTCCGTCTCCGGAAATTACACCAACTTTATATTCCATAATTTCTTACCTCTTTTATATAAAAATACATATTCTTATATTAAAGCATTAAAGTAGTTATTTCAATATGCCAGGATATTTTACTTTTTCATGCAATTTATAACTGCAGCTTATAATAACTGCATACTATAATAACAGTTTTTTATTATTATTGCAAGAGATGTGGATAATAAGAAAACCGCCACTTATGTGACGGCTTTACAAATATGCATTATTTAGCTGAATCCTCTGCTTTCTCAAGGTCAGCGATAGCTGCCTTCTGCATAGGGATACGGCAGTTCTTGTTGTTACCAAACTCAACGATTACAGTATCGTCCTCGATATCGATAACTGTACCGTAAAATCCACTCGTTGTAAGAACTGTGTCTCCTGTTGCAACCTCATTGAGCATAAGCTCCTTTTTCTTCTGTTCCTTCTTCTGTGGACGGATCATAAGAAAATACATAACTGCGAAAAGTACTACTAACCAGACAATCATTCCAACTGTTCCTGCTGCCTGACCGTTTGCTAAAATTGATGTCATCAATTGTTCCTCCTAAATATTCTATAATTGATGTGTTTTAAGCACTATTACCATAATACACGTTAAACGTGCTAACGGCAAGGCTTTTTTATCATTTTCGAGATTTTTTATATTTGCCTTCTAGCTCTGCTCTCCCTGTGTCATTCCATAGAGCTTTTCAGCCTTGTATGAGGCAAAACGGCCTGCATCAAGTGAATCCCTTATCTCTTCCATCATGTTGTTGTAGAAATACAAATTATGTAGCACGCACAGTCTCATTCCGAGCATCTCCTTTGCCTTTAAAAGATGCCTGATATATGCACGCGAATATGTGCGGCAGGCAGGACAGTTACAGCCCTCCTCAATAGGGCGCATATCCTTCTGATACTTCTGGTTGAACAGATTAAGCTTGCCGTGATTCGTGTATACATGTCCGTGACGGCCATTTCTGCTTGGGTATACACAGTCAAAGAAGTCGATACCTCTCTCTACGCCCTCAAGTATATTGGCAGGAGTTCCTACTCCCATCAAGTATGTAGGTTTATTAACAGGCAGATGAGGCACTGTCTCATCAAGGATATGGTACATCTCCTCATGGCTCTCTCCTACCGCCAGTCCGCCGACAGCATATCCATCCAGCTCAAGCTCAGAAATGCGCTTTGCATGGTCAATTCTTATATCATCATAAATAGCTCCCTGATTGATACCGAATAAAAGCTGCTCCTTGTTGATAGTATCCGGTAAACTGTTTAAGCGTGCCATCTCCTTTTTGCACCTCTCAAGCCAGCGCGCGGTCCTGTTTACAGAGTTTGTCACATACTGTCTGTCTGCAACGCTAGATGGGCACTCGTCAAATGCCATAGCAATCGTGGAGCCGAGGTTTGACTGTATCTGCATGCTCTCCTCAGGTCCCATAAAAATCTTGGCACCATCAATATGCGAGTTGAAGTACACGCCCTCCTCCTTTATTTTGCGAAGACCTGCCAGTGAAAACACCTGGAATCCGCCGGAATCTGTAAGGATTGGTCTGTCCCACACCATGAACTTGTGCAGTCCGCCAAGCTCTTTAATGATTTTGTCTCCGGTTCTTACATGCAGATGATATGTATTTGACAGCTCAACCTGACACTTTATCTCCTTTAAATCGTCCGTAGAGACAGCGCCCTTTATCGCGCCGACTGTTCCTACATTCATAAATACAGGGGTCTGTATATCTCCATGCACAGTATGGAATGTACCTCTCTTGGCACGTCCCTCCTGTTTTAGTAACTCATATTTAGCCATATTTTCGTTTAATTCTCCTATTTCTTTTACTTATCTCCATTGCCCACGATTTTTCTGATTAATATTCCGTTGGTCAGCAATGTGTTATCTATGCAATGCCTCTCAAAAAGCACCTCGCCGTCCTTTGGCACCTCTATATCCTCATCAGAGCAGTTGACTATAACCTCCACATATGTATCCACCCAGCCCATCTTCCTGAACTGGATTACCCTTGGATTGTCAGCAAAATCGTCAGGGAAATGGAAGTTTCTGCCCTTTAAAAGCGGCTCACTCGCTCTTAAATGAATGAGCTTTGATACCATCTCAATGCGCTCCTTAAACCTGCCTGCCTCAATATCATCCCACGGCATACATCGTCTGCAGTCAGGGTCATAGCCGCCCGGCATGGCAATCTCAGTACCATAATATATACATGGACTGCCCGGCATGGCAAAAAGCACTGCAAGCTGTGCAAAGTACTGGTCGAGATTCTTTGTATCAGAGCGAAGGCGCTTTGTATCATGCGAATCAAGCAGATTGAAAAGCACATCATTGGTCTGCTGCATGTAGTTGGTATAACATCTGTTTATAGTATACTCAAAATCCTGATTTGTCTGGCTCTTATCTATCCAGAAATCCTTGATGCTCTCTCCAAGCGGATAGTTCATAACCGCATCGAACTCATCTCCACGCAACCACGGAAGAGCATTATGCCATATTTCTCCCAAAATGTAAATATCCGGATTAATTTCCTTAAGCCTTGCCCTAAGCTCCTTGCAGAATCGGTGTGACACCTCATTTGCCACATCAAGGCGCAGTCCGTCTATATGATAATTTTCTACCCAGTTGGCACAGATATCGATAAAGTATTTTCGCACCGCCGGATTATTTGTATTGAGCTTTGGCATATTGTCAAAAAATCCAAACGTATAAAACTGTCCCTTTTTAGCTGCTCCATGCTTAAAGTCAAGAGGCCATTCATTGATCATAAACCAGTCATAATACTCTGAATCCGCTCCATTTGCTAAAACATCCTGCCACGGTGCAAAATAATAGCCACAGTGGTTGAACACTCCGTCAAGCATTATTCTCATATCACGCTTATGAGCTTCTAGCACAAGCCTCTTAAAGGTCTCTTCATCTCCAAAGCGCGGGTCAATCTTTGCATAATCCGTTGTATCATACTTATGATTGCTCGGCGACTCGTTTATCGGTGTCAGATAGATTCCGTTTATTCCAAGCTCCTTTAAGTAATCAAGCTTTTGAATGATTCCTGCGAGGTCTCCGCCGAAGCACTCCTCATTTTTGACCTTGCCCTTGTTTCTCCACGGAACAACATAATCAGGATCTATCGAGTGGTCTCCATTGCAGAATCTATCCGGAAATATCTGATACCATATAGTGTCATTTACCCACTTCGGTGTGACCGGAATATCACACGGATTCATCCACGGGAATACAAAGCACTGGCGGCTTCTGCCCTCAAGTGCCATCTGCTCTGCACTCACGAAGCCATCCTCAAAGTAAAACCATCTCTCATCCTCTGTGATGAGCTCAAAATAATATTTAAGTCTCTTGAATGGTGGCTTTACCGTGGTTGTCCACCATATCTGGTGCTTTAATTTCTTTTTAAATATAATCGGCTGCTTATCGCCATTCCAGGTCTCCCCACCGCCTAAAATACCGGCTGCGAATGGGTCACCGAGTATGATATTTACCTCCTTCACATCATAACCGGTCTTTATATTTATGATTAATTCATCCTCATTTAAAGGATAGCAGTAGTTGTCGTATGCCTGGTGAAATACCCCGTTAAATTCCATGTTTTCTCCCTCTTTTGCTGTCTTTATTGAAGTCGTTGTTGCATTGCTTCATTGTGGTTCTGAGGACGGCACGTATGTCGCTGCCACCGTGAGCGTCCACGCGCTGCCCTGTTCGCTACGCTGCGCTGTTAAGATTCTGTACGAATTATGCTTATAGATTTTCTCTGGCTGACGAAACCGTCGCTACTCGCCCTCCGTGGCTCGATAGCTCCTTGCCCCGGCGTCCCTGCCGGTGCATTTCTGTGTATCGAAGCATAATTCTACAGACTCTAAACAGCTTCGCTATTCGCTCCCAAGGCAGCACGTGTACGCTCGCGGTGGCCGCGGCTTACGTGCCTTACGTTGTGGCAAAATTGCTACAAATGATGCTGCTTAATTATACTTGCTTAAATTATGCTTCGCCTAATTTGCGCTTTGCATATACAGGCATGCAAGCATGCATCGATGATACCTTTTGACCCTTTAATCACATAATTATACACAAACATAGTTCGAAAGTTATCTAAATAAAATAATATCATAGTTTTCTTGACTATTCAACTTGCTATTAATTATAATGTATTTATTATCGTAACTATTCGAGTCACATTGAAAACCAAAAAAGCTGTTTACATGCAAGCATGATGTATCATTTTTTTCTCAGAGGTTTAAATAGTTACCCATTATTATAATAAGGAGACCATCATGGCAGGTTCATCATACGGAAATATTTTTAAGGTAACAACATGGGGAGAATCACACGGAAAGGGCTTAGGTGTCGTTGTGGACGGCGTTCCTGCAGGGCTTGAGCTGTGTGAGGAGGATATTCAGATCTTCTTAAACAGAAGAAAGCCGGGACAGTCCAAGTTCACTACTCCACGCAAGGAGGATGATGCGGTTGAAATTCTCTCCGGTGTGTTTGAGGGAAAGACTATAGGCACACCTGTTTCTATGGTTGTGTGGAATAAAAATCAGAAATCAAAGGATTACAGTGAGATTGCTTCGTACTATCGTCCGGGGCATGCTGACTTTTGCTTTGATGAGAAATACGGCTTCAGAGACTACAGAGGCGGAGGTCGTTCTTCGGGACGCGAGACAATAGGCCGTGTTGCAGCAGGTGCTATCGCTGTAAAGATGCTCTCGAGCCTTGGCATAAAATTTCTTACATACACCAGATCAATAGGTCCTGTTACAATTAATGAGGTTAATTTTGATGCCCATGAGATTTACAACAATTCGCTTTATATGCCTGATGCCGATGCAGCACTAAAGGCTTCTGAATATCTGGAGGAATGCCTTAAATCACTCAATTCCTCAGGCGGTGTGTGTGAATGTGTCATCACAGGTCTTCCTGTCGGGCTCGGTGATCCTGTATTCGAGAAAATTGATGCCAATCTGGCAAAAGCTATTATGTCTATCGGAGCTGTAAAGGGCTTCGAAATCGGCGATGGCTTTGATGCAGCAAAGGCAACCGGACTTACAAACAACGATGCCTTTATTATGAGGGATGGCGCTGTTTCAAAAGAGACAAATCACTCCGGTGGTACTCTCGGCGGCATGACAGACGGCTCACCACTTATTTTCAGAGCTGCCATAAAGCCTACTCCTTCAATCGCAGCTACACAGCACACCGTAAATAAATCCGGTGAAGATATAGAGATTTCCATCAAGGGACGTCATGACCCGATTATCGTGCCACGTGCTGTTGTTGTTGTTGAAGCTATGGCTGCAATTACTATTGCGGATGCACTGCTTATGAATATGGGAGCACGCATGGACCGCATCACAGATTTTTATAAAAAATTATAACTTTGTCCTATATTAAAAAGCATCTATCCGGTTTTTCCGGACAGATGCTTTTTATCTATTTCATTGGAACAATCTGTAATGTTTTTCCTAGTGAATTCAAAATATATTTTAGAATATATTTCCAAGAAGCAGCGGATTTAACAACATATACTGCGCATTCGTCACCCCAAAAGCCACAAGCGCCAGTGGCAGCACAATAAAAAGGACGCATGATATAATCACAGACATGCCGCTTCTTAAGTATTTAAACATTGCAAAAACAAACAGGCTGACCAGTAATCCCCCTATAAAGCGCATCAGCATTATGATAAGTATATACTGCCCTACCGATATATTCTGCGAAACACGCCACAGATGCTCCATACTTGCCGCCGGAGCATTAAGCCCCTGCGTGCCATATGCCGAAAGCACATTGCACAGCCGCACAATGTATACAAGTGCAAATGCTGTGACAGTGCCCAAAAAGCCAAGTATGCATTTGATTCCCATATGCTGTTTCCTTCCACGGCGGGTAGTCCTTAAAAGACGGATTTCATGGTTTGCATAATCCGCTCCACATATACCGCAGGCTATTGCTATTAGGAGAATAACATACACAAACGCCTGTGCTGTATCACGGTTTTTGAAGTCTGTTCTGTCGGTAAGGATATCATAGCCCTTTTCAAAAAACAGCCAGCCCTCTTTTAACGTCTTAAGATAATCCACATGTGCTGTAAGCTTGTTGAATGCCTCCTGTCTGCTCAGTTCATCCTTGTACTTTATATTGATATAGCTTTCACTCTTCCCCTGCTCCATATCGTAAGCAATGTTATCTGACAGTCTGTCGTATTTTGCTCTTTCTTCATCCAGAAGCTCATTGGTTTTGGCAGTTAAAGGTCCATAATATTTGTCCATATATTCCTTGTAATACACCTCATCAACCGAGTCATAGGAAAGCTTCTCTGCCGGATTCCACCATACCACAAAAAGAGCTGCTACAATCAAAATAAGTAACACTTTTCCCGGAACAAGTGCCTTATAGCATTCGTGCAAAAATAAAGATGTATGACAGCCTGTATTTTTACCGCAGGCAAAGCCGGGCAGTAAAAGCAGCCTCTTTTCATGCACCGAATTGAGATAATTTGTAACCGCAAAAATACATACAGCTATACACACAAGCCAGAACAAGCCATACAATACCCCGGTATTAATCGGATATCCAAACAGATTGATATTGACATAATCAGAAAAAAGTCTGCCTGTCCTGACTCCATACATGATATTTATGTACTTAAGGAAGGCCAGGAAGCTGGTTCCTGATATCGTTGTGTAGCAGATAGCCTCAATAACCACGGTCACTGCAGAAGCAACGAACACAAATATAATATTGTCAAACGCTGCGCATATCAGCATAAAAAACATGCCAAGCAATATAAAGCTTATTATTTTCACAGGAAAATAGCATGCCAGAAATTGTCCTATACTAAGCTTAAACGGACTGCCATAGTACAGATAAACACTTTGAAGCGGACTTTTCAGATTTATCGGATTGTAAAAGCACATACTTATGACTGCATTGATGCCATACAACAGCAAGGTGATAAGCACGACCGCCATAATCATCACAAATGACTTTGACGCCATAAGCTGCCTTCTGCCCCTTGCAGTTGTTCTAAGCAATGCAAGCTGGTTCTCGCTTTTTTCATAAAAAACAAGGTTGAGCGCAATGATAAAAAGCATAATCACTGCCACATAATCCGTGAGCTCATTGTCTGTAATATTCAAAAGTCCCGATGCATCCATAACCTCAGGCACTGTGCCTTCAAGCTTACTGTAAACTCTGCTCGTTTTAGCAGCATTTTTCTCTGCGAAGCCTCCATTGCCGGAAAACTTATTCATAATCGAAATCTCGTCAGCCTTTTCATTGACGGAGTCCAGATACTCATCATAAGAAAGACATGCTCCTACTTCCTTGTATACCCTGCTGCACAGACTAATCCTGCCGTAAGCTTCTGCCGTCATCTGCCTTTGTTCAATTTCCGGCAAAACCTCCTCATGGCTGTAATTGCTTATTTCGCCATACAGCGCACTGTAATCCTTACCTGTATACCCATCATCATTTACGGTATTCATGGTATACAGTCCAAGAACCGGATTCAGAACAAGCAAAAACAAAAGAATAAGCACTGTTCTTTTAGTCAATAGTTTACATATTTCGTTTTTTACTATATCCATTTTCAGTCCCCATTAAGATACAAATACAAGTCCTCAAGATTTGGCCGCACAGCCTCCTTCTGCCATCTGCCATCATACGAATCGGCAATAATGCGGGCTATGACACCGTCTGCATCCCTTGAAATATTGCTCACCTTGTATACAGTGTTCACCTCATCTATCTCATTATCCGATAAAAAAATATTCCATACCTTTCCATCCAGCTCATTAAGCAGCTTTGACGGAGAACCACTCCTTATTATTTTACCGTTGCTTAACATAACTATCTCTTTGGCGATAAACTCTACATCCGTAACCACATGAGTCGCAATAATAACAATCTTGTCCTTTGCAACCTCTGATATCAGATTGCGGATTCTGATTCTCTCCTTTGGGTCAAGCCCTGCCGTCGGTTCATCCAGTATAAGAATGCCGGGATTGCCTATGAGTGCCTGTGCTATCAGTGCTCTCTGCTTCATTCCGCCTGAAAAAGCTCCAAGCTTCTTTCCAAGAACATCATCAAGCTTTACCATGCGCACATAGTGATCTATATCTTCCCCGGCTTCACTCTTTTTTAATCCTTTCAGGGATGCCATAAAGTAAAGAAAACGCCTAAGACTAAGCTCCGGATAAATATTCTGCTGCTGTGGCATATATCCGAGAAGCTTCCTGTATTCACTTCCAAGCTCGTCTATGCCCCTTCCGTCAAGCAGCACACGGCCTTTTGATGGAGTCAGATTGTCAGAAATGAGATTCATCATAGTTGATTTACCGGCTCCATTAGGTCCCAAAAGCCCATATATGCCGGGTGTAAATGAAAAAGACACATCATCCAGCGCAGTTTTATCCTTATAAACTTTTGTAAGCCCCTCCAATTCAAGTGTCATTGCTTATATTCCTCCCACTGACTTCTCACGCTTTCAAGATAGCTGTCCATTCCATCTGCTGTAAGCTTTTGTACGGCACCGTCTAAAGTATCATCTACAGTGGCACCATGCAGTCCTGTCATGAAATCATCTAAATCTGTTGAAATACTGCCCATATTCTTAGTATCCGGTTCGAAGCCGATAAACGGAGACAATGTGGCATTGTCATAAAAGTCAAAAAACTCCTTCTTACGATTGTCCACATATTTCTCGTTCTTTGTCGGATAAACATTCACGAAAAGATTAAGACTAAGCTTCGTCAGATAGTCATCATCCAGACTGCCTCCATCACAAGCTTCTGCAATGCCATCTTTTAGCTTATAATCCTTATCTTTTTCACCGTACAAAAGGATATTGCCATACTTTTCATTTCCATATAACAGACTAAGGAAATCCATCGCAGCAGAAGCATCCTTTGCTTTCTTTGCTACACCGATGGAGCCGTTTATCCTTGATGAAAGGTAAGTCTTTACTTCCTTTACCGTGATATTGTCCTTTTTGAAATTTTCATCCACGCTACCGACACATAAAGCAGCCGCAAAATTGCCTGCCTTGATATTTTTTAATATCTGAGCATCATTCAGCCCCGGATTGTTGAGATATGTTATCTCATTTGTCAAATCATCAGACATATAGCCGTCTTTCTTCATCCGGTCAAGCACCCTCAGATACCCGGTAAATTTCTGTGACTCTAAAGGATTTCCAACAGACATAGTATCATAGTCGAAGCAGAGCCCGTTTCTTATCTCACAGCCAAGCATATCATCAAATTTATATCCGTTTATGAGATACTCGAACCTCGGAGTATCACTTTTATCCCATTTAACACCCTGAAGTATCTGATATATTCCGTCTATGCTGCCATCCCATGCACTTATCGCATCGTCAGAAACGTAATCCCTGTTGAAGGCTGCATAAACTCCCTCATCACTTGCAAGTGCTGACGGAATCGAATAAATATGCTTATCGCATTTAACCATCTCCCAAAGATTCTTTGGAAAAGCCTCATAAAGTGTTTTTCCTTTATCGCCTGATAAGATATCATCAAGATTCAGGACCAGATCCGAGCGTACCAGATCATACACCGGATTATTTCCGGCAGCATCACCGAAACCCAGGAATGCTATATCTGTTTTACCGTTTTCCAAGGCTCCCTCAACAGCCTGTCCGTAATTGTCATAGGACAAGGTTTTGATTTCGAGCTCATAATCATGTCCGTCCGCAGCAAGTGCATCGTTGAACTTCTTTAGATTATTCTTATCAATCTTACAAATATCAGGTACAGCAAACGTTATAACCTGCGCATCTGAATTTCTTTTGTTCTCTGATTCTTCTTTATCAGCTTTATCCGACTTTTTTGTTTTATCAGCCGACTCTGTCCGGCCTTCGCTGACAGCTCCGGCATTATCCGTTTTTCTGTTAAGGCAGACTGCCGCCACTGCTATAACAACAATGACTGCTACTGCAACCGCTATCAAAACACCCTTTTTCTTATTCTTCATTATAGCACCTCAATTTTCTCGGATTAAAATTGCCTTTATTCAGATTATCAAGACTTATAACTCCAAGTGAAAATTCGCCTTCATCATCAGTATAGTTGACATATACCGACTGACCGCATATGTTTTCAATACCAAATGCCTTTTCAGTAGACAGCTTCATCAGTTCTTCACTCTTATCATCCTTCAAGCGGTAATATGTCACTTCATCACTGTTTTCTTCAGAAAGGGCATAATATAGAAAATCTCCGCTCTTTTTTAATGGTCCATATTGTGTTTTTCCATCCGCATCTATCGGAAGCTGTCTTGTCTGTCTGCTTTCGGTGTCAAACACAAAATATCCATCCTTTGACGAATAATAACCATCGCCATCTAACAGCCTAAGATTGTTAATATGGTCTATTTCCGTCAGACATGTTGTCTTTTCATCTGCTATATCATATTGATATATTCCATTAAGCATATTATCGTAGGCAAAAGACTCTGCATCAGCTGTCGCCCCCTCCTCTATCATCAGCTCTGTAACATCATCTCCAAACCGCACAGTCGAATAGTACACTGCACCGTCTTCATAATATATGCCCATAATATTTGCCTGTTCGCTTGTTATCTTATCACTCATATACACCTTGTAATTATCAAGATCTATAACAAAAATACCGGCTTCAGGCTTATCATCATTTATAATCTGTCCTTCATCATTAAGCTCCACCCTGTTGCTGTAAGCTCCTATAACATAATTATCCCTGTACAAAACAGCCTTAACATGTTGAACATTCTCTAATTTAGCTGTTTTTTTTCGATTCTCACCATTAGAATCCATCACATACAGATACTGTATTGTCATGTCTTCATCTGACATATTTCCTATAAAATAGAGATGATCATTGTAAATTACCGCTCCAGCTTTTGACAATCCATAAAAAGCTGCAGGGCATGAAGGATTCTGATTTGTGCGTGAGTATCCTTCATGTGTGCAGTTTGGCTTGTCACAATAGACAATGTCCTTGCCGGATACTGTATCAATAAGATGCAATATTCCCGAGCCATCAAGATATAATACATTATCCTCAGAGTAGTTATAATCCGGATTTACATTGGAATATGTGTATACCGTATTAGAGGTACTGCGGTTTTTATTCTTTATTATAAAAACCGCAGTCACAATACAGGTGATAAGTATGAAGATGATGAATGCGATAAATATATGTTTTTTCTTCATACTACCTTCCCCCCCTAAAAAAAATATATATTAATTAACATGTTGCTGATGTCTTTGTACTCCATATTTGACCAAAAGCTGAAACTTTATGTGAGCTTACTATCTTAACACTATGACAATTACTTGGAGCTGAAAACTCAACTGAACAATGACTATAATGTCCATTATTCTTTGTATATGTCCCTGTAGCCAGAGTATTAACATTTACATAACTGTAAGTAGATGATACACTAACAGATCCATTATAATCATATGATGTAGAGGCACTCGCCTTTTGTTGACGAATAGTTGATGAAGCTCTAGTTGTATATCCATTGATAGCACCTGTAGCCGCAAACACTGATATACTCATGCCTAAAGTCATTACTAACGTTAATGCTAATGCTAAAACTAATTTTTTAAAATTCGCTTTTGTGATTTTGTTCATATTTTTTCCTCATCCTTTTCTTTTAATAATATTACTAAATTATACTGATAAAATCAATATACCGCTGTTGAATTTGAAGACCATGTCTGACCATATGCAGAAACTTTATGTGAACTTCTTATCCTAACACTATGACAATCATATGGTGCTGAAAAATCAATTTCAACTGACGTATAATAACCCTTACTTTTACTACTAGTACCTGTTGCAAGCGTATATGTGTTAACATAACTATAGGTTGAGTCTACCGAAATAGAACCTGTCCTTTTTTCATATGTTGTTGATGCGCTTGCTGTTGTACGAGTTATATGAGATGAACCAGTAATAGCGTATCCATTAATGGCACCTGTAGCTGCAAATACTGATATACTCATACCTAAAATCATTGCTAATGTTAATGTGAGTACTAAAACCAATTTCTTAAAATTCGCTTTTGTGATTTTGTTCATATTTTTTCTCCTTCTTCTTTGATATAATTATTTATATGTTTCTATTATTTGTTACCTGAAATCTTCCTTTTTCAGGTCTTTTAGGTTGATATAAAATACAAGCGCAAAATGGATGGGTTTCATTATCTCTTTTTATCTCGAAAATAACTACTTTTTTGACAAGTTCTAATGTTAGTCTTTTCAAACTATTCATTTTCAAATTTCACCTCCTGTTTAATAATTTTTGCCAACCCTAAAAGTAATGCGCATAATATAATAGAAGCAGACATATAACAAACACATAACCTACATACATCAAGCACAATAAGCAATACTATTATAATACTTTCTATTGCTAAAATACATCTAGCAGCCTTCTTTGACTCGTTAACTTCAACATAATCCAATGCCAAATTAGGATGATTTACTACCCCTATAAAACTTATTACTAATATAGAGCATATAACCAGCAAATAAATAACCATCATGTAACGAGCTGATATTAAACACATATGAATAACAACTATACTAATAATTATTGTTTCTATATAACAATGCAAAAATGAACTTGCATGATATCCCCCAGTCCTTTTCCTTAATAATAGAAAAAAGAATAAAAATAACATCATTTGAACAACCTGTTTAAAAATCTCGCCAACAAATAGTACTGATATAATAGTAATCCATTTTTCTATAATCATAGCTATACTATATGTGAAATATTCTTTCATTTCTATATTCAATAAATTTTCTTTTTCCATTTGTTCCACTATAGCATTAACTATATTTTTCACCATGTCTTTTTCTCCCCTTTTGTATAATTTTATCAAGCATAATAGATAAAATCAACAATCCATGCACAAAACGAACATTTTTTGCAGAAAATGGACATAAACTATGGTCACATATTATAATGGGATAATAATAGAAAAACTAAATTCATTGTTCTCATTTTTAATAACATATTCGCCATTGTATTTTTCTACAATTTGAATAATATTTTTTATACCAATGCCATGCATTTCCGGTTCATCTTTTTTACTTGTTTTTATTTCATTACCACTGTAAACAATTAGATGACTGCATGTATTTTTCACCGAAAGAACTATAAGATTTTCCTCTATCACAAACTTTAGTTTTATAGTTTTCTTTTCCTCACATTTTTCACATGCTTCAATGGCATTATTTAGCAGATTTGCTAAAATTACTACCAGATCCTCATCCTCTATTACAATTTTTGATAAATCATTTACCTTAAACACAAAAACAATATTCTTACTGATAGCCTCCTGATACTTTGTATTAAGAATCGCATTTATTATCACATGATTTGTATTGATTACATTTTTTTCTCCAATAAAAGTATTGCTGATATTTCTTACATATTTGCTTGCCTTATCATATTCATGATCTTCCAATAAGGATTCTATACACAATATATGATTTTTAAATTCATGTGACTTTTTCTTCTGAATTTCATAGTTTTCCGAAATAGAACGGTACATATCAATTTGGTTTTTAAACTGTAGTCCCAATATTTCCTTTTCATGCAATTTAGCTTCACTGGTTACAATATCGTTAATCAGGAAATATACAAATATGTTCATCACAACCAATCCCAAAGAGATAGAATATAAAACGTTCGCCTGCACTTCATTTTTTGTATATTGAAACGTCATAATCATTGCTATAATTGTAATTATTGTAAATATAGGGAAAAACAAAAATCTTCCCCATATTTTATCAGGTAAAGTCTCTGTCGATTTTTTCCCGAAATGTTTTTTTAGCAGTAAGATACATAAAAATACTGTAATCTTGCTAAAAATAACAACCAAACTCCCCTCTAACGCATACCCTTTTTGTACCTCACCCGCTTTTGAAATAATTGTGTTATTACTAATATAAGCTATATAATCAACTATGATTGATAATCCTTGATATAATAATGCAAAAATGACTGATTTTTTTATACTAATTTCAAAATAAAAACTCATAATTATAACTGCAGCCAGTACAACCAACGTCATTTTCAATATAAGCATATCAGACAAAAATAATCCGCATAAATAATAGCAGCAAATCAATGATAGCATCAGCAAAACTTTTTGACTTTTTCTTAATCTCGAATTTTCTTTGCAAAAAACATCGTAAAATAAATTACAACATATCGCTTCAAATATAATAATTACTAAACTGAAAAAGTATGTAAACATATATCACAATTCTCCCTTATATGAAATGAATGCATCCTTCACATTCTTATATCTTGCCTTAGGTATGAGCAATTCCTGATTATTACATAACAGTACTTTATAGCATTTAACACTCCTAATATATTTCAAATTAGTCAAATAGCTTTGATGGATTCTAATAAAATGGAAATCTTTTAGTTCATTTTCCAGCTCATTTAATGTGCCATATAAATTATAGATTTTGATTTTATCCTCCATGATATAGAATTGCAGTTTATGTAATTTGCTTTCAATATATAGTATATTGTCTATATTAATCTCCTTTTCTCCTTCATTGAACTTGAATTTTTTCTTTTTTACTACCAAATTCATCTTATGAAGAATGGCATCCATGCATTCGCTTATGGAAGCCTCCAAATTAGTATTATTTTTCAACAGATATCTTATGGCATCGACCTTGTAGCCCTCCAACGAATAATTTATATAAGCTGTCACAAATACAATATATATTTCAGAACTATATTCCCTGATTTTTTGTGCCGTAACAATTCCATCAATATCATCCATATTAATATCCAAAAAAATGATGTTGTATTGCTTAATTTCAATTCCTAAATCAATTATTTCCTTACCTGATGAAAATGTATCTATTTCAAAAGAAATCTCTTTTTCATTTAAATAGGCTGCAACATATTTATTTATATTATCTCTAAATACTTTTTCATCATCACATATAGCTATTTTTAACATTTTTTCTCCATTACTATCTGTTGTATTTCAACAAATTTTTAAATAATCTGTATATATTTTTTTACATAAAAAATCCGCAATACCATAATTTAGTATAGCGGATTCATTCCTAAAAAACAATTATTTTAATCTAAAGCGATAGCCTCATTCTCCTGACGTCTTAAAATATCAAACTCATCAGGGGTCTCTGACAGCTTTACATAGAATATCTGCTGTGGATGTGGGCAGGATTCCATCTCATTGCCATCCTCATCAACGAGTGCAAGCACTGTTGCAAGCACATTGTCTCCGTTTGGCTTCATGATTTCAATCTGCTCGCCAACTGAGAACTTGTTTCTCTGCTCCATGCGGTAGAGGCCTTTTTCATTTGGAGCACCTACGATACCGAGATAGGTGTAGCCCTTCTCATAAGTATTGTTATCGTATATCTGAGTCTCCTCCGAAGGCTTTCCGTAGAAAAATCCTGTGGTAAACTGTCTGTAGGTACAGCTCTTTATCTGCTCTAAGTACCATGGCATATTTGCCTCGTATTTCTCAGGTGACTCAAGATAATCATCTATCGCCTTGCGGTAGGTTCTTGCTACTGTTGCCACATAGAGAGCGGTCTTCATACGTCCCTCTATCTTGTAGCTGTCTATTCCTGCATCAATCAGATCCGGGATATGCTCTATCATGCACAGATCCTTTGAGTTGAAGATATATGTGCCACGCTCATTCTCGTATACCGGCAGATACTCACCCGGGCGCTTTTCCTCCACAACAGAGTATTTCCAGCGGCACGGATGTGTGCACGCGCCCTTATTCGCATCACGGCCTGTGAAATAGTTGGAAAGCAGGCATCGGCCGGAATATGAGATACACATTGCTCCGTGCACGAAGGTCTCTATCTCCATCCTGTCATCTATGTGCCCTCTTATCTCCTTTATCTCCTTAAGCGAAAGCTCTCTGGCTGTCACCACGCGGCTGGCTCCGAGATTCCACCAGAACTGATATGTGCCGTAGTTCGTGTTGTTGGCCTGTGTGCTGACATGTCTTTCTATCTCCGGGCAGACCTCCTTTGCAATCATGAAAACTGCCGGATCTGCAATGATCAGTGCATCAGGTCTGTCCGGCTTCATATTGTGAAGCTCTGTAAAATATTCACGCACTCCGTCAAGGTCATAGTTGTGAGCCAAAATATTGGCAGTAACATACACTCTCACACCGTGAGCATGTGCAAAGGCAACACCCTCTGCCATCTCCTCCATGGAGAAATTCTTAGCCTTGGCCCTTAGTCCAAATGCCTCTCCACCGATGTAAACTGCATCAGCTCCATATATAACTGCTATCTTAAGTACCTCCAGGCTGCTCGCCGGACAAAGTAATTCTATTTTTCTCATTTTTTCTCCCATACAGTTTTGTATTCATCAAATCTTTGTTGACACCGTAATTCCATCACCTATAGGCATCACTGCCGTCACCAGCTCATCGGAGTGTGTAAGCTCGTAGAGATACTCCCTCATACGCTTGTAGATGGTACGGTTTCTGCGCTCAACGATATAGTGCGATTCTATGATATCGCCATCCTGCAGCACATTGTCGGACACCAGCACCCCGCCTGTCTTTAAAAGGCGAAGCACCTGCGGCATAAAGTTGATATACTGTCCCTTTGCCGCGTCCATAAATATCATGTCAAACTGTCCTTCAAGCTGTGGAAGTATCTCCGTTGCATCGCCCTCTAAGAGTGTAATCTGCTCCTGCTTCCCGGCTCTTTCAAAGTTGGCCTTTGCGATAGGTATTCTTTTTTCGTAATTTTCAATCGTCACTATCTGACAATCCTTCGGTGCATACTCTGCCATCAAAACGGCAGAAAAACCAACCGCTGTTCCCACCTCGAGAATACGCATTGGTTTTTGCATTGCAAGAAGCAGCTTTAAAAAGCTCTGCATCTCTTTTCTGATAATCGGAACGAAGTCTCTTAAGGCTTCCTTCTCTATCTCATCTAATACAGGCGTGTTGCCTCTGTCCAAGGAATTGATATATGTGACAAGTCTCTCATCAACTATCATTCTTGTATTTCCTAATCTGATTATTGACACAAATGCGCTTAACGGATAATTACTGTGTATCCGAAGGTTCCGTAGTCTGTGTCTGTTCTTCATCACTCTTGTCGGAGGACATGATTACCATCATATCCTTTGCCGTCATTGAAGTGTTGAGTGTGTATATCCCTGGCTTTATATGTCCTGAGTAAGCAGACAGCTTAAGCTGGAGATAAAATAAATTGTGATCCCTTACAAGGCCCTTGTCCTCTAAAAGCTGTCCAAGCTCCTCTGCGGAGATGCCCTTTTCCACCTGAACGAGTACATCCTGACCATCGCTGTTTGTCATGGCAGGCTCAGTAAAAACTCTGTAGCCAAAATCATAGCAGATGCTGCAGATTTTTATGCCCGCAAACAGCACTAAAAGAGCAATCATTATTGAAAAAGCAACCCTTATAAAACCAAATAAAGCCTTGTTAAAATCCATAAGCTGTTCCTACACTTCCATAATTATAGGTATAATCATCGGTCTTCTCTTTGTTTCCTTCCAAACAAAGTCTCCCAATGCATCCTTTACCTCTGTCTTTATCTTGCCCCAGTCTGTCACATTGTTGTCTGTCAGACGCTCCATTGTGTCATCCAGCACGCATTTCGCCTCATCCATCAGGCTCTCAGAATTGCGCACGTATACAAATCCTCTCGATACAATATCAGGACCTGCAAGCAACTGTCCTGAGCCTGCCTCAAGTGTCATCACAACGATGATGATTCCGTCCTCAGCCAGACGCTGTCTGTCACGGAGCACGATATTTCCTACATCTCCTACACCGAGTCCATCGACCATGACATTGCCCACATGCACTCTGCCTGTCACCTTGGCACCATCCTCATTGATTTCAAGCACATCTCCTGATGAAAGGATCTTGATGTGGTCTGTATCATATCCGAGCTGCTCGGCTATTTTGGCCTGTGCCACAAGATGCTTGTACTCTCCATGAACAGGGATTGCGTACTTTGGATTGACAAGAGAATAAATAAGCTTTATATCCTCCTGACAGGCATGACCGGAAACATGGACATCCTGGAATATAACGTCTGCCCCTTTCATCATGAGCTCATTGATGATGCCTGTAACCGACTTCTCATTTCCCGGTATAGGATTTGAGCTGAATACAATGGTATCGTTTGGCTTTATGGATACCTTTCTGTGGGTACCGTTTGCCATACGTGAAAGAGCTGCCATTGACTCTCCCTGGCTTCCTGTCGTGATGATGACAGTCTGCTCATCAGGATAGCTCCTAAGCTGTTCTACATCTATAAGAATATTGTCAGGCAGCGACAGATAACCAAGCTCTGAGGCTATCGAAATGATATTTACCATGCTTCGTCCCTCGATGGCTACCTTTCTGCCATACTTCTCCGCACAGTTGATAATCTGCTGCACACGGTCTACATTTGATGCAAATGTAGCAATGATAATTCTGTTTTTCCTGTGATCCTCAAAGATGCCGTCCAATACCTTTCCGACAGACTTCTCAGACTGTGTGAAGCCCGGTCTTTCTGCATTGGTACTGTCGCACATAAGCGCGAGCACGCCCTTCTTTCCAATCTCACCAAACCTTGCAAGGTCGATTGCATCTCCAAATACAGGTGTATAATCTACCTTGAAATCGCCTGTATGCACAACTATACCTGCCGGTGAATAGATAGCAAGCGCTGCTGCATCCTGGATACTGTGGTTAGTCTTTATAAACTCAACCCTGAAGCAACCAAGGTTGATATGCTGTCCGTATTTTACGACTTTTCTCTTGACAGTCTTGAGCATGCCATGCTCTTCGAGCTTTCTGTCAATAATTCCGATGGTAAGCTTTGTAGCGTATATCGGTACATTTATCTCCTTAAGCACATATGGAATAGCACCGATATGATCCTCATGTCCATGAGTGATAAAGAAGCCCTTGACCTTATCGATGTTCTCCTTAAGATAAGTGATATCAGGGATAACCAAATCTATTCCCAGCATATCGTCCTCAGGGAATGACAATCCGCAATCAACTACAATAATACTGTCCTCATACTCAAAGGCAGTAATATTCATTCCAATCTGCTCTAATCCTCCAAGTGGAATGATCTTAAGCTTACCTGTATTCTGTTTTTCTGTTTTCTTCAAAATATTACCTCCAAATTTATTTCACGTACAACTGCAATCCTAATATTCAAGTGCAGTGTCATCATCCGTAAGCTCAGAAAATACCTTAGCAATAGCCGAAAACTCAACATCGTCTTCAACCATCTGATAAAGCACCTCTTCATCCTTTGTGCTTACTTCTTTTAAAATATATGCTTCACAGTCTCCGCTTTCTTCTCCTTCGGAAACTAAAAGATATCGTGTTCCATTAAGTGTTGTCTCTTCTTCAACCGCAAACTCGACAACATCATTGGTCTGCGGATCAGTAAATTTAATTTTCTGCATAAAAACTAAGACCGACTATTTGACAGATAATCCAAATATCCCTGCAAAATAAAAATCGCCGCAATCTCATCAACAAACTCCTTGCGATTCTCCCTGCGTATGCCGGTTTCCATCATAGAACGGTCGGCTGCGACTGTCGTAAGACGCTCATCCCAGTATATGACCTCAAGACCTGTGCGCCTTGCAAGCATATCACCGAACTCCTTCGTCTTCTCGCAGCGTTCTCCTTCCGTGTTATTCATGTTTTTAGGATAGCCGAGCACAATCCTGTCCACCTTGTACTCTGCAATAATCTCCTCAATACGTGCCAAAGTCTGTCTGAGCTTGGATGGCGACTTCCTGCGCACTATCTCAACACCCTGTGCTGTGATTAAGAGCTCGTCGCTCACCGCTACTCCGACTGTCTTTGAACCAAAATCAAGACCTAATATCCTCATATTAATCCCATGCGCTGTTCTCAATGTATGTCTTGAGAACCTCCTCCACAAGCTCGTCTCTCTCAACCTTCATGATGAGACTTCTCGCGTTATTGTGGCTTGTGATATATGTTGGATCTCCGGACATAATATATCCAACAATCTGATTAACAGGATTGTAGCCCTTTTCCTTTAATGCCTTGTACACAATCTCAAGTACATCGCTTACCTGAAGCTCAGGCTCCTTTTGAACTGTAAAAAATTGTGTGTTGTTAATATTTTTTTCCATACGTTTCGCCCTTCTTGTAATATTATTTTATTATAAATGTAATAAAATTACAACCTTTTATTATTCGAAGAGTAATATTTCGTCTGTAAGCATACCCGATATACGGCCTGAAACTATCTGATTTTCAAGGTTTTCGTCAGTTTCCTTAGCGACCTTGACATATTCCTTAGTATATCCGACAAAGTATTCTTTATCACCGATTACGGCCTTTTCCTCAAAAAGCGCCTCCTCATTCTTTCCGATATAGAATTTCCTGAACTCCTTAGACATGTCATGACCAAGTGCTATGAGCTTTTCGCTTCGTGCCGCCTTAATCTGCTCATCTATCTGGTCAGGCATCACTGCGGCGCGGGTGCCTTTTCGCTTTGAGTACTTAAAGATATGCATCTCATAAAAATGTATATGCTCAAGATATGCCTTAGTCTGTTCAAACTCCTCCTCTGTCTCACCGGGAAATCCCACAATCACATCGGTTGTGATGGCCGGATGAACAAAATATTTACGCAAAAGCTCACAGCCTCTCTCGTACTCTTTAGTGGTATATTTTCTGTTCATCCTCTTAAGTGTTGCATCGCAGCCGCTCTGAAGCGACAGATGAAAATGAGGACAGATTTTATCAAGCTTTGAAAGCTCACTCGCAAAGTGCTCTGTCACAATCTTAGGCTCGAGTGACCCAAGCCTGATGCGCTCTATGCCCTTTACTGCGTTCACTGCCTGTATCAGCTCAAGAAGGCCTGTAGCTTCCTCAAAATCCACACCGTATGAGCTTAGATGGATACCTGTCAGCACAACCTCTTTGAAGCCATTTGCCGCGAGCCTTTCAACCTCTGCTATTACATTTTCAAACCTACGGCTTCTGACACGTCCTCTGGCATACGGAATGATACAATAGCTGCAAAACTGATTACAGCCGTCCTGCACCTTGATGAAGGCTCTCGTGTGCTCCTTTGTCTGGTCTATAAAGAGCTCCTCAAAATCATGCTTTCCGTCATTTATATCGTCCACGGTATCGTTTACACTATCCAAAGAGTATTCCTCAAGCAGCCTTACAAGGTCATGCTTTCTGTCATTTCCGATGACTATGTCCACCGATAAGTCGTTTAATACCTCTTTTTCACTTGTCTGCACATAGCAGCCGGCTGCCACAACTATTGAGTCCGGATTGTTTTTCCTTGCCTTGTGAAGCATCTGTCTGGATTTTCTGTCAGCCATGTTGGTGACTGAGCATGTATTTATGACATACACATCAGCTTTTTGTGTGAATGGAACTATCTCATAGCCCGCCTCCTCAAGCAGATGCTGCATGGCCTCTGTCTCATATGCATTTACTTTACATCCTAAATTATGTAAGGCTGCTTTTTTCATTTTATTTTTTTACTCCTATTTAATTGACTTTTCCTTAAAAAACTATTACTATCTATATGACAGTAGTTATTTAAGGAGGTTTTCAATATGAAAACAGTACAGATTTCATTAAATTCCATTGGGAAAGTAAAATCATTCGTTAACGCTATTACTCAGTTTGATTTCGATTTTGATTTAATATCTGGCAGATATGTCATTGATGCTAAATCAATTATGGGTATCTTCAGCCTAGACCTCTCTAAGCCAATAGAGCTCGCTATACATACAGAAACCGGACTTGACGAGATTATGGAAGTATTAAAGCCATATATCATCGACGAAGCCAAGTAATACAGACACAATGATTTGATTAATTAGGACCTGAAGCTCAGGTCCTTTTTATTTTGCTCTAAGGTGGCACTGATTACTCAGCATCCACCATAATCACTTCTGTAGTATCTATAGCTGTCTTCATAAGCTCATCTATCACATCGTTAAGTCTTTCCTCAGACTTCTTAATCCTGTTTATATTCGGCTTTGTAACAGGATGCTTTGCTACGAAAATAGTACAGCAGTCCTCATACGGAAGAATCGATGTCTCATAGGTATCAATTTTGTTTGATATATCAATGATATCATTCTTATCCATGGCAATGAGAGGTCTGTATACAGGCATATGGCACACCTCGTTTGTTGCAGCAAGCGACTGCATTGTCTGGCTTGCAACCTGTCCGATGCTCTCACCTGTGATAAGGCCTAAGCATTTATCCTCATCGGCAAAGTGCTCTGCTATCTTCATCATGTATCTGCGCATGATGATGGTCAGCTCATCATGAGGACATTTCTCATATATGGCAAGCTGTATATCGGTAAAATTGACAACATGCAGCTTTATCTTGCCCGAATATCTGGCAACCTTCTTTGCAAGGTCCACAACCTTCTGCTTTGCTCTCTCACTCGTATATGGCGGTGCATGGAAATATGTGGCATTGATTACCACGCCTCGCTTTGCAATCATGTATCCTGCAACCGGGCTGTCGATTCCACCGGAGAGTAAAAGCATTGCCTTTCCTGCTGTGCCAAGCGGCATACCGCCCGGTCCCGGAATCTCCTCTGAATAAATATTTATCATAGGTCTGATCTCTATATTGATCATAACCTGTGGATTATGAACATCTACCCTTGTCTCAGGAAATGCCTCTAGCACCTTTTCACCGACTGCGGCATTTATCTCCATGGAGGTCATCGGATAGTTCTTTCTGGCACGTCTCGCATTTACCTTGAAGGTAAAGCTCTTATCCTTGTATACATGGTTGATATGCTCGATAACTGCTTCACAGAGCTTGTCAAAGCCCTCATCCTCATGCAGCTCGACCGGACAGATACCCACGATACCAAAAATTCTTGACAATGTGGCAACTGTCTCGTCATAATCATAGTCTCCGTCTGTCTCCACGTACACACGTCCGCTTTCCTTTCTTACCTCAAAGCTTCCATCCACATTGCGAAGCTGATATTTGATATTCTTAACGAGCGCGTCTTCAAAAATGTATCTGTTTTTGCCCTTTATCGCAATCTCAGCATACTTGATCAAAAATGTCTTGTACATGTAACTCTCCTGTTCTGGTTTTATTTATTATTTTTAATTACTTAATATTTCATTATATGCGTAACTTTTTAGCCCTTCATGGCTACCGGCTATGCTAATACCTGCGATCTCTTTGCAGCTCATTAGCGCCTTGTATATCTTCGCAGCATTGGTATCACCTCTGCCATCACTGATACAGCGTAATCAATTTCCTCCTGTGTGGTATTCACGCAAAAGCTGAATCTGATCGTGGAATCCAAAAGTGACGGCTTAAGCCCTATGCTCTTTAGGGTTGAACTGATTGCCGGTTTGTTTGATGAACAGGCACTTCCTGCAGACACATATATCTGCCTGTCCTCAAGAGTATGAAGCATAACCTCCGCTCTCACACCATCTACGCTCACGCTTACCACATGAGGGGCATTTGTATGGTCCGTGCGTCCGTTTACCGATACTCCGTCAATACGCTGCACTGACTCTATAAAATGATCCCTAAGCTCATACATATGTGCTATTTTTTTATCAAAATCCGTGTAAATTTCCTCTGCTGCCACTCCAAGACCTGCATATGCAGGAACATTTTCCGTACCTGAGCGCATACCCTTCTGCTGGCCGCCTCCGTATATAATCGGCTTGATTTTAGTCTTGTCCTTTATATATAAAAAGCCGCTGCCCTTTGGTCCGTGAATCTTGTGTCCACTGACTGAAAGCATGTCTATATTCATGCGCTTTGGTCTGATTTCAAGCTTGCCGTAGGACTGAATGGCATCCACATGAAAAAGTGTGGCAGGATTTTTCTCTTTTATAGCTGCTCCCGCCTCCTCAATCGGCATGACTGCGCCAATCTCATTGTTTACATGCATAAGCGATACAAGAATTGTATCCTCCCTTACGGCATTTTTCAGCTCTTCAACACTTATCACGCCGTCATGGTTTACAGGCAGATATGTGATTTCAAAGCCCTGTTCCTCCAGAAACTGCATCACAGACAAAACCGATGCGTGCTCTACAGAAGATGTGATGATATGCCTTCCTGCGCGCTTATTGGCCATTGCAGCACCTATTATTGCAGTATTATTCGACTCTGTGCCGCCGGATGTAAATAGTATCTCCTTGTCCTGCACCCTGAGTGTCTTTGCAATCTTTTTCTTAGCATCATTAATATAATTTTCTGCCTCAACGCCCTTCATATGAAGTGATGAAGGATTACCGTAATCCTCTGTAAGCAGCTTATAAACCATATCTGCCGCTGCTTTTGAGCATCTGGTTGTGGCAGAATTATCCAAATATGCTTCCATTTTTGCTCCTAACTTCTACTTCTTAACTGTTAAGTATCTCTACTGTCTATACATCCAAATTGTATACAAGCATGGCAAGTGCAGCAAGTCCTGCTGTCTCCGTGCGTAAAATCCTGCGTCCCAAGCTTATTCTGTGCATTGTGGCATGCTCATCCACAAGTGCTATCTCCTCCGGTGCAAAGCCGCCCTCAGGACCCACGACAACACCGATAGTCTGACCAGCCTTAAGCTGCTCCATTATCTCTCTTGTCGCATCCATGCCACGCTCATTCTCATATGGCACCAGCGTGATGTCAAGCTCTGAAGCGATTTTCAAAGCTTCCTTGTATGTAACCGGCTGCTTCACAGTGGGAATCACAGTGCGCTTTGACTGCTTTGCTGCACTCTCAGCGATAGCCTGCCATCTCTGCAGCTTTTTTGCTGCCTTTTTTTCATCCAGCTTTACCACACAGTTTTTCATGGCAACCGGTACTATCTCAGATACACCAAGCTCCACAGCCTTTTGAATAATAAGCTCCATCTTATCGCCCTTTGGCAGCCCCTGATACAGCACGATGTGATTATCAAGCTCTGTGCCCGTCTCATCTGCACTGTCAATAGCTGCGATGACCTCATCATCCAGAATCGATGATATGTGACAGAAATATGCCTGTCCGGATTTTGAGCTTACTCTTATTTTTTCCCCGTTTTTCATGCGCAGTACATTCTTTATGTGATTTACGTCACCTCCGGTGATTGAGATGCTGTCAGAATGAACCTGCTCTTCCTCTACAAAAAACTGATACATAATCCACCAAACTATTTAGTCAGCTTCTGCGCAGTGATATTGACCCATTCACCCTGATGATTGATTTCTATCACCTTAAGCCCCGCTGCTTCGATAGCCTCTTTAACTTCATTTTCCTTGAAATCTATGATACCCGATGTGATGAAATATCCGCCTTCCTTTAACCTGTCAGGAATAACAGGTGCCATAGGAATGATGACATCAGCAAGGATATTTGCAACAACGATATCATATTTTTCTGTACCGACCTTCTTTTGAAGCTCTGTATCATCTATGAGATTGCCGACATAAAACGTGCCAAGCTTCTCATCCAGATGATTGACCTGCATATTGTCACGCGTAGAAATCATGCAGTCAGTATCAAGGTCAGTACCTACAACCTCCTTTGCACCAAGCTTTAAAGCTACAATTGAAAGGATTCCGCTTCCACAGCCCACATCAAGCACTGTAGGTGCTTCCTTTGCGCCCTCAATATACTTGATAAGCTGCTTGATACAAAGCTGTGTTGTCTCGTGCTTTCCTGTACCAAAGGAGATTCCCGGATCAATTTCTATCATAAATTTATCCGCATCCTCAGGCTTTACCTCTTCCCATGTAGGCTTAATCAATATATCACCGATTGTAAATGATGAAAAATACTTCTTCCAGTTATTAATCCAGTCAAGATCCTCTGTCTCAGATGACGAAATTATACCGCTTCCCACATCAACAGTATCTCTTAAATCCTCAAGTCCAAGCTTTACCTTTCTAAGCATATCTGACTGATCACTGCCATCATCCTCAATATAAAAGCTGACATGGCTTATGCCCTCATCCGGAGGCAGCTCCGGCAGAAAATCAATAAACATATCCGCCTGGTCCTCTTTGGTCAGGGGAATATTGTCCTCAATCTCGATCCCCTCGATACCAAGCTCCATAAGCATGCTGCTCATGAAATCCTCAGCCGCGGTTGTTGTCTCAATCGTGTATTTCTTCCACTTCATATAAAAATCCTCTCTTAATAAAATAGATACATAGTATAAATACAGTTTTATTTCAAAACATTTCCGTACATTTTACAAGGCAGTCATACGACTGCCTCCACAACTTATCTCATATAATACCATAAAAGTGTGATGTATAAAAGCCCCATTTTTTTATACGTAAAAATAGCCTAAAAAATGCCCCGCCACACATGGCGGGACATATATTATAGGACATCTATTACAAATCATCTATTTACAGATCATCCAAAGACTCTTTGAGCTTATCCATAAATCCTTTTTTCTTTTTAGAATCAGTAGAAGCTCCGCCCTCCTTGGTCAGAGAGCCGCCTGAGAGCTCATCAAACTTCTTAAGAGCCTCCTTAGCTTCCTTAGACAGACCTGTAGGCGTATTGACAACAAGTGTGACATAATGGTCACCTCTTATTGCTTTATTTCTTGTTGAAGGAACACCCTTGCCCTTTAAGCGGATACGTGTACCTGTCTGTGTACCCGGTGCAACTGTGTATATAATATCTCCATCAACAGTCTTGATTCTTATATCTCCGCCTAAGGCTGCAATAGCATACGAGATGGATGCCTTTGAAAAGATATTAACATCCTGACGCTCAAAATCCCTGCTGCCTGAAACAATAACTTCAACAAGAAGATCTCCACGCGGTCCGCCATTTATGCCCGGCTCGCCGTATTCACGTATTCTGACACACTGTCCATTATCTATACCGGCTGGAATCTCAACAGTCTTTCTGACCTTCTTGGTATTGTAGCCTGTACCGTGACATGTAGGACACTTATCCTTTACTACCTTGCCCGAACCACCGCAGGATGGACATGTTGTGACATTCTGCACTACTCCAAACAGAGACTGGCTCTGTCTGACAACCTTACCTGTACCATTACACTGGGTACATGTCTCAGGAGATGTGCCCGGCTTAGCTCCGTTGCCTCCACAGGTAGAGCATGTCTCCTTATAGTTGAACTCAAGCTCCTTTGTGCAGCCAAATATAGCTTCCTCAAAAGAAATTCTTACACTGAGACGGACATTTGCACCCTGTGCAGGACCATTTCTTCTGCCACTGCTTCTTCCACCTCCGAAGAAATCTCCGAAAATGTCCCCAAAAATATCCCCCATATCCATGCCTGAGAAATCAAAGCCACCGGCTCCGCCGCCTGTGCCATCAAATGCTGCATGACCGAACTGATCATACTGGCGTCTCTTATCCGGATCAGACAATACGGCATAGGCCTCCTGAGCCTCCTTAAACTTCTCCTCACACTCTTTATCACCCGGATGAATGTCAGGATGATATTTCTTTGCCTGCTGTCTGAAGGCTTTTTTAATCTCTGCATCTGTTGCAGTCTTAGATACTCCTAATACCTCATAATAATCTCTTTTTTCTGCCATAATTGAAAATTCCTTTTATTATACAACTAATTCGCAAGGCCGGCCAATTGACCAACCTTGCGAGTAATTTACTTACGCAGCCATTTTGATGCTTAGATTTATAACCCGTATTACAGATCTTTAATCATCATATCATTGTGGCAGCATCTGTTAAATTATACTTCCTTAAAATCTGCGTCGATGACATCATCATCTGCACCGTTTGAAGCGCCTGCATTCATATCAGGTCCTGCTCCTGCTGCTCCTGCATTCATGTCAGGTCCTGTTCCTGCTGCTCCCTGCGCTGCCTGAGCCTGCTCATACATCTTTGCAAATACCTTCTGAGCACTCTGTGTGAGCTTCTCCTGTGCTGCCTTAAGCTCTGCAACATCAGCCTCTGTCATAGCCTCAGCCTCTTTATGTGCATCAAGGAATGACTTAACTGCTGCGATATCAGCCTCAACTGCTGACTTATCAGCGGCATCAACAGAATCTCCAACCTGCTTTAATGCATCCTCTGTCTGGAATACAAAGCTCTCAGCATCATTTCTTGCATCGATTGCTTCTTTTCTCTTCTTATCCTGTGCCTCAAACTCAGCAGCCTCTTTAACAGCCTTATCAATCTCATCATCAGACATATTAGATCCTGCTGTGATTGTGATGTGCTGCTCTTTTCCTGTTCCAAGATCCTTTGCAGACACATTTACAATACCATTTGCATCGATATCGAATGTAACCTCAATCTGTGGAACTCCACGACGTGCTGGTGGGATACCATCAAGTCTGAACTGTCCGAGTGATTTATTATCGCGGGCGAACTGTCTCTCACCCTGTACTACGTTGATATCAACGGCTGTCTGGTTATCAGCGGCTGTAGAGAATATCTGGCTCTTTCTTGTAGGAATAGTTGTATTTCTCTCGATAAGTCTTGTAGCAACACCACCCATTGTCTCGATTGAAAGAGAAAGTGGAGTAACATCAAGGAGAAGTACTTCGCCGGCACCGGCATCTCCTGCAAGCTTACCACCCTGGATAGAAGCACCGATTGCTACGCACTCATCAGGGTTAAGAGACTTGCTTGGCTCTTTTCCTGTCATCTGCTTTACCTTGTCCTGTACGGCCGGAATACGTGTAGAACCACCTACAAGTAATACCTGTCCAAGGTCTGCATTTGTAATACCTGCATCCTTCATAGCGTTCTGTACAGGGATTGCTGTTCTCTCTACGAGGTCATGTGTCAGCTCATCGAATTTAGCTCTTGTAAGAGTCATATCGAAATGCTTTGGTCCCTCTGCTGTAGCTGTGATGAATGGAAGGTTGATGTTTGTAGTAGTAGCTGAAGACAGCTCCTTCTTTGCCTTCTCAGCAGCCTCCTTTAATCTCTGAAGCGCCATCTTGTCTGTAGAAAGATCAACACCCTCTGCTTTCTTGAACTCGTCAATCATCCACTGTGTTACTTTGTTATCGAAATCATCACCACCAAGGCGTGTATCACCGTTTGTAGATAATACCTCGATGACTCCGTCACCAATCTCGATGATAGATACATCGAATGTACCACCACCAAGGTCATAAACCATAATCTTCTGCTCTTTCTCATTGTCAAGACCATAAGCAAGCGCTGCTGCTGTAGGCTCGTTGATGATACGCTTTACATCAAGACCTGCAATCTTACCTGCATCCTTTGTAGCCTGACGCTGAGCATCGTTGAAGTAAGCCGGTACTGTGATAACTGCCTCTGTAACCTTCTCACCGAGGTATCCCTCTGCATCAGCCTTTAACTTCTGAAGTACCATAGCTGAAATCTGCTGTGGGCTGTAGCTCTTGTCATCAATCTGCACCTTGTAATCTGTACCCATATGTCTCTTGATAGAAGAAATTGTCTTCTCAGCATTTGTAACTGCCTGACGCTTTGCAGGCTCACCGATAAGTCTCTCTCCTGTCTTTGTGAAAGCAACTACTGAAGGTGTGGTTCTTGCACCCTCCTGGTTTGCTATAACTGTAGGTTTTCCACCTTCCATAACTGCTACGCAGCTGTTTGTTGTTCCTAAATCAATACCAATGATTTTGCCCATTTTATTTTCCTCCTATTAAATATAGTGTTTTTACATGTTTAATATATTTGTAACCATCCGGTGCTTCACATGAATCATAAAAATCTGATTCACTGTCATGCCGGATAGATGTACACATCATTACTGTACTACCGATACCATGCTGTGGCGTACCACTGAATCCTTGTACATATAGCCCTTCTGAAGCTCCTGTGCTACGGTGCCTGACTCAAGTTCATCATTTTCAACCTGCATCACTGCATTGTGGAAATCAGGATCAAACTCCTGTCCTACGCACTCTATTGGCTTTACACCTGCAGCATCAAGCTCTGTGAGCATCTGCTTGTAGACCTTATCCATACCTGTGATAAAAGGATCATCCTTCTTATCATCCGGTACTGCTGCAAGACCTCTCTCAAAATTGTCGATTACAGGAAGGATTTTCTCAACTATTGTCTTTGCTCCCATGTCAAACATCTGGGATTTTTCCTTCTCACTTCTCTTGCGGAAGTTCTCGAACTCTGCCATCTGTCTTTTCAGACGGTCGTTAAGCTCTTCTATCTGCTCATCCTTCTTGTCTTTTTTCTTTTTCTTGAAGAGACCTTTCTTTTCATCTGACTTATCATCTGCTTTTGCTTCTGCATCAGCTAAAGCATCATCATCTGATTCAGTTTCATTCATATCTGTATCTTTTGCTTCTTCGGCTGCCTGAGTGCTTTCCTCATCAGCTCCTTCAATCTCTATCTCTTCTGCTTTGTTTTCTGCAGTCTCATTGTCGATTGCTTCTTTTTTAATATCCTCTGGCATTTTTGACCACCTTCCTATGTTTCATCCTCAGACTTCTTATAAATTCCATCTAATTGGGATTTAAGAGTCTTTAGATTATCCATTACTTTTTCATAATCCATACGCTTTGGCCCGACAATTCCTATCGTGCCCTTTACGCCCTCACCCAGATCATATGTCGCAGTGACAACACTGCAATCCTTCATGGTCTGGATTGGAGATTCATTTCCTATATAAACCTGAATACCTGTTCCATTGTCCTTCTTCTCGGAATCGGATAGGGATTCAGTAACAAGGCTTGCTAGCTCTTCCTTTTCCTCAAATGCTGACAAAAGTGTCGCTGCATTATTGGAATCCGAAAGTTCAGGATACTTCAGAATATTTGTCGCTCCGCTGGTGTAAATCTTAAGATCCTCACTCTCAGCGAAGGTCTGTGCCAATGCATCAATCACATCAGAGACAATTCCTGAATGAATACCGGCTCTCTCCTTTATGCTTGCAATGTTTCCAAGATTAATCTCATTCATTGCGAGTCCGTTTAATGAGGTGTTAAGCAAAATGTTGAGCTTAAGTATTGTCTCATTGTCAAGCGGCTCATATAAATCAAGCATCTTGTTTCTGACCATATTATTGTTCATAACAATTACTGCAAGCAGGTGCTGGTCGTCAACCTGTGAAAGCTGGATGAATTTCACCTTGTTGTGATTGACATCCGGTGCAGAAACAAGTGTGGCATAATTGGTACTGTTTGCAAGCACCTTTGCCGCCTGCTTTAAAACCTGCTCCATCTTCTCGGTATTTTCAATGACCAGCTCCTTCATATCAGAAAGCTCTTTTTCATTCTTATCGTTTTTCTCTATAAGATGGTCTACATATAATCTGTAGCCCTTATCCGAAGGAATTCTTCCTGCCGAAGTATGTGGCTGTACTATATAGCCCATCTCCTCTAAGTCGCTCATCTCATTTCTGATTGTTGCCGAGCTCAGATTAAGATCTGTATATTTTGAAATTGTACGTGAGCCAACCGGCTCTCCTGTGGCGAGATAATTGCGGATGATTGCATCCAGTATGGTAAGCTGTCTCTCGCTCAACTCTAGTTCTTTGTTTTCATTTTCCATTGGTCACACGCTCCATCTGAAGTATGCTTTTAATTTGTTAGCACTCTATATTTTGGAGTGCTAATTTTTTATCTGTACATAACATACCACCACCTATTAGCAATGTCAACCCTCGAGTGCTAATTTTTTTAATAAAATTTTTGAAACCCCTGATTTTACTGGGGTTTCAAGCTTTATTAATTTTCTATTAAATTGATTTTGGCGTTTACTGTACCATTACTGTACCATTTTTTTCAAGTTTTTTTATTTCAAGCTTAGCATCAAATGAAACGAAAAAGCAGTCGATCCTAAATGTGAAAGACTGCTTTATATCAAATTTATTATTGCTTTGTGTGTATTTTATTTAGCTGATTGTCTATATCCCTTCCTGCATACATTACTCTAAGTATTGTTACAACCTTTTTATCATTATCCGGAATATAAAGAACAAGATAATTATCTACCGGCAATACACGAAGTCCATGGCTTTTCCATGGTTCTTTTTCATATTTTCGATAACGCTCCGGCATCTTATCCAGGCTTAATATCTGTTCCTCCAAACGGTCGAGCTGTCCGCTTGCGTTTTCCGGTGATTGTAATTCAAAAGCAATATATTCAAAAATTCCTCTCAAATCACTGTCAGCCTGTTCTGATACTTCTATTTCATATATCATAAGCAATAATCTTTGCGAATATCAGAAAAGGCTTTCTTAGCATTTTTTGTCCGTCCAGCCTGCATATCCGCATATCCCTTCTCTAATTCTTCATTGAACTCTGCTTCTGATAATGCGCTGATATCAACAGGTCTGGCAGATGGTATTTTTACTTCAAACGGAAGACCTCTCTGTAAGATAATCTGCTTATAAAACATATTGATAGCATTGGAAGCAGGGATACCAAGTGTAGCCAAAATATTTTCTGCCTTCTCTTTGACATCCGGTTCAATCCTTGCATATAAATTTGCTGATTTTGTAGCCATATAAAACATCTCCTTTCGTGAGTAGTATTTCCATCTATCTTTATTATATGCAAATGTCCGCACAATAGCAATACTAATCATCACTTAAAAGCATTATGATGAAAGAACCTGTGCCGGAATACAGCAATTAGTACGATGATGCCTATTAAGATTCCTGCTGCAATGACATAAAGGAGAGTATAGGATTTTCGGTAGGGAAGGGCTATACTTCCAACGGTATTGGAATCAGAATTTTTGACACTGCTTTCATCAAACATTGAGTTCATGATCTTTATAAATTTATCAACTCGGTAGCACTTACCGGTTTCTATTTTATATTTGCCAGCATCAGCATTTAGTGCCTCGGGATTTTCTGGATACGGAATGATGTAGCTGGCATTATTGCATTTGATATATACCATGTCTAAAGCGTATAAAATATTATTCAAAAATGTTATATCTTTAATTTTTGTGTTTTTGTTCAAATTTTTAGTTAGAATCGAGCTGATTTCATCTTCTTTTGGCGGCCAAATTGCTTTTCCCTGATCGTTATCTGTTTCTGATACCCATTCAAAAGAGTTTGCTTTTGGTGCCAAAGATGCTACACCATGTTCGCCATTAGCGGTTTTATAGGGGACTTGCCATCCATAGGAACTCAAAATTATTTTATCAAAATTTTTATTTTGTTTATAGTATTCGGATATTAAAAAATATTCTGTAGATGACAGCGTATATGCTTTGCTATATTGATATTCTTCTCGTCCGAGGCAAGTTTCTGCGTCTGAAATGGTCTCTGTTTTGGAACTTCCTTCTTGATTGGCCTTTTTTTCTTTTTCTAGTACAATTTTAATTTTATTCAAATCGTTTCTTTGCGCCTTTTTCTTGTTTGCAAAAATATTCTTTACTTGTTGCCGGATGGATTCGCTGGCAGAAACAGGTACACTGCTATTTAATACAAATAGTGATATCACTAATATAAAACATAATCTTTTCATGACTTGTACATTCCTTTCCTAATAACTTTTCACGCATTATATTGTGGCAGCAAAGTTACTTTAGAACAATTTTCTTCAAATTCCTCTTAAATTATATTACCACCTTTTCGGAAAAAACCGCCATGGAAGTTTGAACGGTGTATGTATTTTTCGTGTGCTCTCCGCATAAGATGAAACAGACTTATCCAGTGGGAGGACGACGAGATGGATGACAAGATAGAGGAGATACTCGCGCAGTATCCGGTACAGATTGAGAGCAGAAAAAGAATTCGTGGGGCAATTCTGCTGGAGACCAGAGAAGGGCAGTATTTGTTGCGAGAATATAATGGCTCTGCCAGCCGCCTTGAGCGAGAAGAACGCATCAAGGAGAGTTTGATGAGTCATGGTTATCGTAAAGTGGACAAAGCGCTGGCCAATAAACAAGGGGAACTGTTGACACGTGATGGTTCGGGAAATATTTGGCTTATGAAGCGTTGGTTTGCCGGGAGGGAGTGCGATCTAAAGGACGCAAAACAGGTGTGCAGAGCGATGTCCCATTTGGCGATGCTGCATTTATGGATGAGTGAGCAGCAGGAGGATATTCGCACACAGCAAACCGAAAATGCGGAGGAATTGACATCTAGCGGCAGGAAAACGGATCTTGGCGGGGAGGAATTGCAGGCGGCAGAAGTGACAGCGTTTACACCGATTGATTTTTTTGGACGACGCAATCGGGAATTAAAACGTGTACATACATATATTCGCAAAAAAAGAAGAAAGAATGAAATGGAACTTGCGCTTTTAGATGCATTTGCCCATTATTATGAGCAGGGCTGCGAGGCAGAGCAGTTGGAGACTGCAGAGCATAACTATGATTATTTGCAGCGGGAAGCGGCAGAACAAGGCAAGCTGATGCATGGAAGCTATAATTATCACAATATTGTATTTCAAGGACGGGAGGTGGTCACCTCCAACTTTGAGAACGCCAAAGTGGGTATACAGATTATGGATTTATATGGTTTCCTGCGCAAAACTATGGAGAAGAATGGATGGAAACAGGATTTGGGACGCCGCATGATCGCCTCTTATGAGGAAAAACGTTTGCTGTCGGAGGAGGAGAGGCATTTGTTGTATACGCTTCTTCTATATCCGGAGAAGTATTGGAAACAGTGTAACTTCTATTATAATGGGAAGAAATCATGGATGTCGTCGAAAAGTTATGAGAAACTGTTGCGCATACGCGGGCAGGAAGAGGGGCGGATTCAGTTTCTGGAAATGATAAAAGACGTTTTATTTTAATGCTCATTTTGTCTGTGCTCTTTGAGGAGATTTTTTCTGTGATGCGACAGAATAAGGAATATTATAGACATAAACACGAGCAATATTCCAACGGCTGCAAAGAAGAGTTGCAGAGAAACGCAGCAATGTTTTTGAATGATGTGCCCTTGGGCAATTCATGCTCAATATAGGTTCGATTTTCCAAGGTGAGGTGCTTCTGATTGCCTGGTATATATTTGCTCATGCTAAATCTCCTTCTACTGCTGTCAGAAGGGACTATAACCATAGCATAATTATATGAGAGAGTAAATATCTACTGTGCGAAGGTAAACTCCACACCACCATGGAGGAGTGGTGCTTAAAATTTTATTTTAGGATTGTAAGATTATTTTGAATAGGCGTTGACACACACACACACACATATATATAATATTTGCTGTCGAGTTCGCAAGATATAGTGTTTACTATTAATGGAAGATGAAAAGGTTAGCAAAATCAAAATACAAACAAGAGCTGTAGCTTACAGTAGTTCTCTCCATAGGGTGCGACGCTGTTTGAAAGCTTAGCAAGCACACTTGGTGTATGGACGGTTGGTACAAGATACAATAACTGTCATACAATTTTGCGCTGTTTAATGAGGTGAATATTTATTAAAAAACACTAATTTAGGGCTTGATATTATAGAAAGGATCAGAAAAGAGGATTAAGATGGGAAAAGGGTTAAAAGTATTAGTATACATAATTACATTTTTAGTGATAATTTCAATGGTTAGTCTTATTTTAATGCAATTTCAATTATTTCCAAGAGGAAATTGGAATTTTGTTGTAACTGCAATGTTATCCATTGCTTTTATTTTGCTGGTAATTGTATTGGCGTTTCGTAGAAAATAAGGTGAGGACTTTTATTTTGGGCATCTCTGTGGTAATATAGACATTGTGGGCAAAATTGGTTAGGATAACAGCGTGTTTAACAGCCTGTAAGACTGCGAGTGCATGAGAGGCTGCGTAAAAAGAAACACAGATGGAGGAGCAATTGAAGAACAGTAAGAAAATATTGCTTTTGATGATGTGTTTGCTGTGTGTATGCATGCTGACAGCGTGTACCGTGAAACATCGTCGACAGCGTAACAGTGTTTCTGCGACAGGATCTCCGGTGAACACAAAGACGTTGACCGGAGTGGTGACCGGACAGGATGTAGAGAAACAGAATATTACCGTGCGAGAGCTTGATAGCAATCTGGAATCGGTACTGTATTACGACTCTACCGCAGCGGTTACGAACAAATTTGGAGAGACAATCACGGCAGAGCAAATAACAACGGGCGAGATTTTGGAGTTGGCATATCGTACTTCAGATACACTGCTGGTGTCGGCGGCGGTACCGGAGGATGTATGGGAGTATGACGAAGTGGATTCCTTTTCTTTTCGGGCAGAAGAGAATATGATGCGTTTTGCCGATAAAAAATATCAATACTCAGCCAATACGTATATTTCATCGTCCGGGCAGCAGATTGCACTTGCAGAGCTTAATCAAGAAGATACGTTGACGGTGCGGGGCGTAGGCATACATGTCTATTCTATTACACGAACAGCGGGGCATGGTTATGTTCGACTGACCGGATATGAGGACTTTACAGGCGGCATGGTTGAGGTTGGTAACCGTATTATTCTGCCGATCGCAGATAATATGTTGATCACGGCACCGGCAGGCATTTACCGAGTAACTTTGTGCAAGGGAGTGTCGATTGCCAGCAAGACAGCGACGGTGCAGCAGGATCAGACGGTAACCGTTGATTTTTCGGATTATGTGTCTACGGCGAAAGATATTGGAACGGTTACGTTTGATATCGAGCCGGAAGGGGCAGACTTGACGATCAACGGGACAACGGTTGACTATTCACAGCCGGTTGCATTAAACTATGGAGAGTATAAGATCACAGTTGCCATGACAGGGTACGAAACCTATAGTGGTACGCTGGATGTTGAAGATGCATCGGTACCGGTGCATATTGATCTGATCGAGGAGCAGGCGACGGTAAATAACAGTGCGACAGCGACACCTGCGGCAAGTGCGGCGGGAGATAACAACAGCCCTTCAGGCTCGACAACGAGCGATTCGTCACGCAGTTCATCGACAGACAGCAGTGCGGCGTCCAAGAAAGTGGACAGTTCGCATACGATCACGGTAACGGCACCGCGAGGTGTTGAAGTATATTTAGATAATGTGTATAAAGGGTTGGCACCATGCAAATTCAAGAAGGTGATAGGCTCGCAGACAGTAACTTTGAGCCAGACCGGGTATGTGACGAAAAGTTATTCGATTGATATTTTGGATGATGATGAGGATGTCACGTTGAAGTTTGCAGACTTGGTGAAAGAAACCAGTAGTCGATAAGGGTAGGGAAAGGAACAGGTAAGAACAAGGCACAAGCAGGAGGATGTAAGCAATGGATTACAAGAAGATTTATGAAGCATGGTTGGCAAATCCTTATTTTGATGAGGAGACAAAGGCTGAGCTAAAAGCAAT
>OGFG01000147.1_pt1 | contig 82831 bp, 74 predicted proteins | sample 1570761 | NCBI WGS metagenome assembly OGFG01 (sample SAMEA2581938, study PRJEB24529) | metagenome | biome: Human gut stool | place: China | collected 2011
GTCGCTGCGACGGGAAAGGCCGGATTTCAAAATCCGGCCTTTTTGTTTTCGTGCATGGCACAAGCGGCGAATAGGCGCGTCGGATCCGATGTTTCAAACGCTTGATAATAAAGTATATAATCATCTTTGTTTTTGTTGGCGCATCCTTTTCTCATCGGGTTGCCGCTTTCGAAAGACGTTGTTGGGCGTGCCGTCGGATCATCGTATTTTTCCGAAAAGGTTTCTGCTTTTGTCTCTGCCGGGGTGGGCAGCACTTTCCTTTTCATTTAATCGCCCGTTACCACAATCGGGCCGGGCGACCGACAGACATCGGCAGCGCCATTTCCGGGAGCGGTGCGACTGACGGTATAGCTGCTTTTGTTTTTCCTTTGTTTCCCCGGATTTTGGAGAACCGGACCGTTCTCGGGTTTCGTCGTAGCCGTTATTGTCCGAGGGCCTGACGCCAACGCCTTTGCCAGCTGGTCGGGACAGGATGTTCCCCGGCCTTTGCAGTCGATGCCTTCGAGACGTGCGATCACGTCGGCAGCCTGCATCCCGCGCGTCAGCAGACCTATTCCCTGGGTATTCCCGTGACATCCGCCTTCGAAGCGGACGCTTTTGACGATATCTCCCTCCAATTCGATTTCGATGGATTTCGAACAGGTACCTTGTGTCTTATAAGTGAATTTCTTTGCCATTTCGAAAGAATTTCGTACGCAAATATACGAATAAATGGATATTTTCAGCGTCCGATGTGTCGGCGTGTGTGTTTCCGTGCGTACCGGGAATCCATGGCTTTTGCGTATTCGAATCCGTCCCTCTTCTCTTGAGCCTCTTATTTTCGGTTTTTTGATTCTGGCCGGCCGGTTTGGTTTTGCTATTTATTTCGGGCGACGACCGGATAATCGTATGTAAAACTCCCCTTCCCGATCACGGGAAGGGGAGTTCTCTTGTCTCAGTACTTTTTTATTTCTGCTGTTGCTGCTGCAGGTCGCTCGTGTCGGCGACGACCATGTTTTTGTCGATGCGGAGCGTGACGTTGCCGTCCACTTCGATCAGGAGGGTCGTCTCCTTGATCTCTTTCACTACGCCGTAAATACCGCCGGCCGTGATGATCTTGTCGCCTTTCTTAAGGCCGGCCCGGAATTGAGCCATCTGCTTGCGTCGCTTCGATTCGGGGCGCCACATGAAGAAATACAGAACCAGAATCATCAGGCCGAGCATGATGAAGAGCGAATAGCCGCCGCCAGCCTGCGGTGCAGGTGCTGTCGCTTGAAGTAAGTTAATCATAGTTTTCTATTAATATTAATGTTTAGTCTTTTCTTTGGATCGGGACGAGCCGGGACAGGCGACGTGCCGAACTTAATTCTCGTTTTTTCTTCCGGACAGGACGCTTCCATCTGATCCTCGGCTGTTTCGATCATCGGTTGCTCTCATCTTTTCGGACCGGTAGCCTGTCTTTTGCAAAGATTGCCGAACTGCCTCCTGTTCCTGCAAAGATAGTGAAAGCCGAGAAGAAAACGGGAGCTTGCTCGCAGTTTTCCGAGGCGTATCCTATCTTCTGCAAAGATAGTCAAAGCCGGGTGTCGCACCAAATTATTCGAACGCTGGCGGCAGGTTCTGCCCGAACCGGTTCTTCCCGATCGAAACTCGCACGTACCGGGGATTCCTTCGAATATATCGGGGGATCCGTATTTCGGTTGCCTCCGTCGGATTTTCCGGTAAATATAGTTAAAATTTGCAGGAGTCGCAGCCGTTCGGCGCTCCTTTCCTGCGAATTAACAATTTCTTAATCGACAACGGCTTCGATGTAAATCCGTAACGGCTCCTCCGATCCCGACGCATAGAGTTTCAACAGTTTCATCTGCCAGCCGTGCTCGCCCCGCGAGTCGAACCGGACGCTGAACGGGATTTCCTCGCCCGGCTTCAGGGGCCGTCGGTCGAATTCCGGGGTGACACATTCGCACGAAACCTCGTAGCGGGTCACTACCCATGTCCGGGACGAAGTATTTTGCAGCCGAAACCGTTTGATGCCTGTTTCGCCGGAGTGGAGCCGTCCGAAACGGATCGTGTCCGAAGTACCTTCGGTGAGCGTTTCATCCGATATTTCGAGTGTCGGCCCACTCTGGACACTGCTCGTCCGGCGGGACTGACAGCCGATGACGAGGGCTACCAGCAATATGCAGAAAATGTGCCGCATCATATCAGTCCCCGTCCGGTTTTTTTGAGTTTTCCCTCTTCGGTCAGCGCTTCCACGATCTTATCCAATACGCCGTTGATAAAGGTGCTGCTGCCGGGCGTAGAGTAGAACTTGGCGATGTCGATGTATTCGTCGAGGGTTACTTTCACCGGAATCGAAGGAAAGGAAACCAGCTCGGTGATCGCCGTGGCCATAATCAGGTTATCCATGAAGACGATACGCTCCACGTCCCAGTTGCGCGTAAATTTTTCGATGTATTCCAGCCGCTCGTTGTAGTTGATGAGCGTCTTTTCGAACAGCGTTTTGACGAATTCGGCGTCCTCGTCGCTTTTGAATTCGGGCAGCATCTTCACGTCCGCGTGGGACTGGCGCATGTTGGAGATCGTGCGGATCACGAGCGTCAGAACGAATCCCAGGTCGTCGCTCCAGAGGATCGACTGCTCTTCCAGTACGTCGTCCAGCATGGGACAATCCTGCAACTCCTTTTCGAAGAAGGTGGCCAGAAGCGCTGCGTCGGCTTTGAACGAACTTTCCGAAGCGCTCATGTAAGCCTGGAAATAGTCCGTCGCCGCGAGTTGGTTGTAAAGTGTGCGGATGAGTTCGGGATATTTGCTCCAGCCGAGTTTACGGGCTGCCATTCGGTCATTCACCGTGTCGCTGTCGGCGATCATACGGATCACGGCGTTGTCGATGAAGCGGGTGTTGGGGTGGAGGTCTTCGTAGGTCGGCAACTTTTTCTGTTTGGCCAGCTCCTGACGTTGCTGGGCATAATGCGCCAGTTCGACCGGAAGGGTCATCATCTGGAAATAAAGGTCATAGGTCTTGTCGATCGAATTCATCATGTTCTTTTCCGACGCGATCATATTGTCCGAGTCGGATTTGAGATGCGCATATAGGGCCTTTATCGCCTTGATTCTAAGCTGTCTTCTACTTAACATATATTTTCAGAACTTTGCGGCAAACGGGATTACCTGCCGTTTGTCCGGTTTGCTTCGTGCCGGGAGGCGTGCGGGCTGCTTGTAAAACGAAGTCGCGTTTTGCCGGGCGCGATTCGCCCCGATACGAAAATTACCGGACAAAGGTAGGAAAAAAAGCGCTTGCCGCAACCTTTTTGCGCTCCTCGGACATAAATAATCTTATGCCGACTTTTTGGGCAGGAGTTGCCGCGCCGATTCGTTGTCGTGTCGGTTTTTCCTGCCGCAGAATGGATTCCGGGGTTGTTTGTTGCCCTTGTCCTGCCGTGCCCCTTTTTCCCCGGCAAAGTGCGAATAAATTCGTCTTTACTCTTTTACTCTCGGCTCATTCTTAATTTTTGTCCTTATTCGCTTGGGCAAAAGGCAGATAAATTTGCTTTTGTACCCGGCTTATTCGTAGCGTTGCATAAGATAGGATGCGATTCGGCAATCTTTGCGTGCAATCCCGCACGATTGCTCTCGCCTTTCCCTGTCTTTGACATAGCTTTAGATGGGATGCGCCGAGAGAAAACTGCGAACAAGTTCCCGTTTTCTCCCGGCTTTCACTATCTTTGTACCCTATGGAAGAGATAAGTCAGAAAGAAGGGGCTGCCGTTCGCCTGCCTTACGATGTGATCGTCGTCGGTGCGGGCGCTGCGGGTATGATGGCTGCGGGGACTGCCGCACGGAACGGACACAGGGTTCTGCTGCTGGAAAAGATGGAGAAATCGGGCCGCAAGGTGCGCATTACGGGTAAAGGCCGCTGCAACGTGACCAATGCCCGGCCGCCTGAGGAGTTCGCCGGACAGGTGCGTACCAATGCCGAGTTTTTTTCGACCGCTTTCGCCGAGTTCAACAACAGGGCTACGATCAGATTCTTCGAGCGGCTGGGCGTGAAGCTCGATGTCGAACGCGGCGAGCGGGTGTTTCCTCGAAGCGGCAAGGCGTGGGATATTGCCAACGCACTGCTGGAATATTGCGTGGACAACGGCGTGAAGATCGTTTATGATACCCGTGTGACCGAAATAATGACGCTCAACGGTCGGGTTTTCGGCGTGCGGTACCGCAATAAGCGGGGATTCGAGCGCAAGGAGGAGTGTCCGCGCGTTATCGTCGCCACGGGCGGCGTTTCCTATCCCGCTACGGGTTCGACCGGCGACGGCTACGTCTTTGCGGCCGATACGGGGCATGCGGTCGAACCGGTGCGGCCGTCGCTTACGCCGCTGGTGTCGTCCTGTCTCTGGATCAAAAATATGAACGGACTGTTGCTCCGGAATGTCCGTGCGACGCTCTGCATCGACGGTGAAGCCGTGCGCGAAGAGTTCGGCGAGCTGGGTTTCTCCGAGCGCGGCATCGAAGGCGCTGTGGCGCTCCGCATGAGCCGGGACGCGGTGGACGCCCTGATCGACGGCAAGGGTGTCGGACTGATGGTCGATCTGAAACCGGGGCTGACCGAGGAGATGTTGCGCGAGCGCATCGCCCGTGAGATGGCGGAGATGGGGCCCGAGGAGTTCTTCTCCGAACTGCTCCGCAAGCTCGTTCCGAAGGCGCTGGTCATTCCTCTTTCTGAAGAGGTCGGCGCCCATTCTAAAAATTATATCCGCAAGATTACGCCCGAGCAGATCGAACGGTTGGTTAAGCTCCTCAAGGGGATGGTTTTTCCGATTTCGGACTATGCGCCTTTCGAATATGCCGTCGTTACTGCGGGCGGCGTGAGCTGCGAGGATGTGAACCGCTATACGATGGAATCGCTCAAGGTCAAAGGACTCTATTTCGCCGGCGAGGTGCTCGATCTGGATGCCAACACCGGCGGGTATAATTTACAGATCGCTTTTTCGACCGGTCGTCTGGCCGGTATGCTCAAACAGTGAAACGGACCGGACGCAATCTACGCCGCCGCCTTCGCGGTATTTCCCGGCTGACCGACCGGCTCTCCCGGGCCCGTCATTTCCGGGGGCACGGCGTGCACTCGCCATTCGTTTACGGACTTGTGCGCGAAGCGTTTATGTTTCATAGACTGCGCGACGGAGAGCACTGCCTTTACGATGCCCTGCGTCGGGTCGGAATCTTTCACCGGCGGGCGGTGCAGTTGCAGAACGCCTTTCTCTATTGCGGCTACCGGACGTTTGCGATATGTGAAGGCAAAGCCGAACCTGTTCGGACTTTGCCGGATGCAGAGTTTGAAAAAGGCAATTCGACGTTTGTGATCGACGAGGGCAGAGGTTGTTTGCAGGTTACGCCGGGGAGGGAAAACGAGGCGAAAAATTCGACTTTTGGCCTGAATTGTGCGGGTCCGTACGACATGGTGATCCTGACCCGGAATTTTCCGGCGGAGGATTTGCCTGCTGCTGCGGCTCGGGCTGCCCGGACAGGAGCGACGCTCTGTGTGATGAATCCCTATCACGGTAGCGCACGCGGCGAAGCGTGTCGTCGGATCGTTCGGGAGCATCGTTCGACGACGGTCGATAACCGGGGCTATTTGCTGGTATTCAACAATCATTTGCCGAAACAACATTTCAAGTTATGAAGATATATACGAAAACAGGCGACCAGGGAACCACTTCGCTGGTCGGGGGGGAACGGGTGTTCAAGACCGACGAACGGGTGGAGGCCTACGGCTCGGTGGACGAATTGACCGCTTTCGTTGCCCTGCTTACGGACCATTTGCGGGGAGATGTGGGGTTGGAGCCCCGTGTTTGGGAGCTCGCACGCATTGCCTCCCAGTTGATGACTGTTGCTGCTACGCTGGCTGTGGGCGAAGGCGGAGCGGACAAGGTGAAAGGAATCGACGCCGAGGCTGTGAAGTTTCTCGAAGAGGCGATCGACCGTATGCAGGCTTCCGTGAAGCCGATTACCAAGTTCACTATTCCGGGCGGACATCGTGTCGTTTCGCTGTGTCATGTCTGCCGCACGGTTTGCCGTCGAGCAGAACGGGCGGCGCTTCGGGCCGATGCGAAGTATGGCGTCGCACCGGAGGTACTGATGTACCTCAACCGGCTGTCGGACTATTTCTATCTGCTGGGCCGCACGCTGACCGAATATTTCAGCGTGGAGGAAACCCTGTGGATTCCGTGACGGGATTTTATCGGTTTTTTTCGGAATTTCGTACGATCTGCCGAGGAGTTTTTTTTTTCGTGTGCCGTAAGGACCCGACTCGGCCGATGCGTTTGAAATGCCGTTGAGAAAGACGCGTCGGAAACGATCCGGCGGAGGCAGTGGCGGTGTGCGGATAACGGCAGTCGAATTCCTGAATTCGTGATGCGGACAGGGGCTGTCGATACATGGCCGCTTTCGATGCGATTCGGAAATAATCGTGTGCGGTTGCGGATCCGCCGAACATTGTCGGTCTTTGCGAAACCGCTCTTTCGGTCGAGGCCGGAATGTGCGGATCGTTTCCTATCGCTATGTTTGTTCAAAAAAAATGGCAGAAGAAATTTTTATTCTTTTGATTTGTATTTCTCGCAGGATTTTATATATTCGCAACCTAATAATAAGGAAGCTGTATGTCAGCCTGGACTTATTGTCTTGTGAGTTAATGATTTAAATTATTGCAGTTATGTATTGGACACTTGAGTTGGCATCGAAACTGGAGGATGCTCCCTGGCCGGCAACCAAAGATGAATTGATCGACTATGCCGTTCGCTCGGGCCTGCCGTTGGAAGTGCTCGAGAATTTGCAGGAGATCGAAGACGAGGGAGATATTTACGAATCGATCGAGGATATTTGGCCGGATTATCCTTCGAAGGATGATTTTCTCTTCAACGAGGAAGAATATTAGAGAAGAATAATCGAAAAATTTAAAATTAAATCCCTGTTAATCAATTAGATTAGCGGGGATTTAATTTGTTTGGATAACCGCGTTTGACCGCCTCAAATGGCGCGGTTTGTTTGGATAAAATGCAATTTTTGGAGGATGATTTGTGATTTGTTTGGACAAAATTCACTACCTTTACAGAGGTTTGTGAGTATTGCCGCAACCTCTGATTTTTAATTTCAAACATCCTTCAGTATGGGAAGACCGAAAAGATTATATCCGTTGGGGCGCTACCGCCTGCATGTCAGGGGTGAGATAGATCCTACCAAACAGTATCTTGTCCAACTTGAATATACCTGGAACCGCCAGGTGATACGCAAGGGTATGAATATCTTTGTCCGGCTTGGAGACTGGAACGAGAAAGCCAACAAGGGGCGTGGCGGAGTCAGGGCGAGCTATGGTCCGGAAGCCAATCGTATCAACAGTCTGTTGCTTGCAAGGGTTGACAAGATTGATTCATTACTGGCGGAATATCAGCAGAAGAATCCTAATCAAATTACAGCTCAGGTCATATCCGATTTTTTAGCTGACAAACCGATTGCACGGGATGATAAAGGAAAGGACTTTGTTGAATTTGTCATGGAAAGACTCGAATCAGATTATTCCAGGAACCGTATCGGTAAGAGCCGATATGAAAACGGCAAGAGTGGAATGAATATCTTTCAAACTTTCCTTCGGGCTACAAAGAAAGGAACTTACAAACAAGACAGTATCTATCTCGGAGAAATTTCTGTTGAACTGATTGATGAATATATCAAGTGGCGTCGGGAGATAAAGCTGAATAGCGATGCAACTATCAATCATGCCTTGACTCCTATCCTTAAAGCATGTGCTTATGCTTCGGAACTGAAAATGATTGATAGTGCTGTCAATGCAAGGATTCAGGACATGCGGATAGCATCGAAAATATCACTCACTGATGAGGAAACCGAGTTTGATGACAAGTACCTGACTAAAGAACAACTGACAGCATTATTGGATTATTATCGCAGTTGTACTGAAGAACGGCGTAAGGAGTTTCTGGAAATGTTTTTCTTTGCTTTCCACGCCTGCGGCCTCCGTGTAGTGGATGTAATGACCTTACAATGGAAACATATTGACTTTGCCCGGAAAGAGTTGCGAAAGATTATGATCAAGACAAACAAACGGCACGTGATTCCCCTTACAGAACCGGCATTACACATTCTGCAGCAATGGCAGGAAAAGCGTGAAGGGTGTAAATATGTTTTCAATCTTGTGAAGGAATCTTTGGATTTGGATGATGCGGAAGCTCTCTATAAAGCGCGCAACAATGCGACCAAATGTATCAACCAGTCGTTGGCCGTTGTCGGCGAACAAATCGGTCTGCCTTTCAGCCTGTCAATGCACGTGGCAAGACACTCTTTTGCGGTATTCGCCTTGAACAAAGGTTTGTCAATGTCCGTAGTCAGCCGTTTGCTTGGACATGGTAGTACGGATGTCACCGAAAAGGTCTATGCCAAATTCCTTCCGGAAACGCTTTCAGCAGAGGTGGCAAGATTGAAGGAAGATTTTATTTCGTTAGAGATAATATGATTATTCACAATGTAATGGATGAGTGAAAATGACAATGTTACAGATAACATTCCTGTTTATAGGATTCTTTATATTGATATTAGTGTTGGCGACTATATTCAAACGGTACCAGAGAACCATTCTTTGGACAGCTGCAATCTGTATGTTTCTTGGAGTACTATTCAGTGTCGGATTCGGATATATAGATGTCATTGATGGGGATGTTCCAAATCTGCCTGTGATTACAAGTATAGTCCTGATAATAATCGGATCGGCATTGTTGATTTTAGGTGCGGAAAAACTCTACTTAAAACAAAGGGAAAAAGAAAATCAGAGTATTCCCGTTGTAACTTCGGCTTCAAATGCGCATTCGGCCGATGATAATGCAACCGGAATCGTATTGACCGGACAACTGAAAACGGAACTTGCGGAGAAAGTCTTTGCCAAAGCAATAGAGTATGGCTATATGAAAGAAGAAGGCTCCCATTATAAATGGACAGAATCAAAAGTTCTGTTGGCGTATATGTGCGGAAGAATTTATTGCGGAGATTATCCGGAGCGTCTTAAAATGGAAACAAAGACCTATTGGAAATTCGGCATGGAACTCTTTCCTGACACCGAATTGTGTGTTCTTTTTGCCACTTCTGACATAGGACAGTCCCGTCAAAACAGAAAAGACCTGACCGTGCCGAAAAATTTTCAGAAAATCGACATCTTTTTCGAGTAGCCTTCCGGCTGCTCTTTTTATTTATAATCAGACGGTTAAGTGCGCATCCTAATATTAGCCTAACATTAGGAATAACCTGTTATATAATCTATGCTAACTTCTTAGGTTCTAAGGACTCTCTACCTTCGCCGCAGTCGTGGGACGATGTGCACAGTCGTGTCACGGCAAGATAACCCGGCTTGAAGTCCGAGTGTGCATCAGGATTGGAAAGCCATAATAAGATTTACTATGGCAAAGAAATTAAAGGTAGAGAGTATATGCGAAAGAGAATTGCTGGAAAAGATTCTCCGCATAGTGGAACGACAGGAAAAACTGCCAACCGCAAATAAGGAGGTAGCGCATTGTCTGTATGACAACAAGTCCTTGATGGCGAAATTGGGAATCAAGGAGAAGTATCTGAAGAAGTTGAGGGACAACGGTTATCTCGGCTATTCCCGTGAAGGTGACAAATATTGGTATACGCAGGAGGATGTGGACCGATTCTTACATCACTTCCATTTTGATGCTTTTGCAATCGGTATCGACTTACCGAAGCAGGAAGGAGGTGGCTATGTTTGATAATCTGCATCTGACCAATATGCTTCGCTCGGAAGTGGAACATATTCCTGAAACAGGATTCCCTTTGGATGTGTTTCCTGACAAGATACAAGACGTAATTCTAAATCTTGCCCAATATGAAAATTTCAATGTGGAATATACCGCCTCCATTATACTTTCTGCTGTGGCAACAGCTGTCGGCAATTCCTGCCAAATCCGCATCAAGGGCGAATGGAAAACAAGTCCTTCCCTTTATATGATGCTAATCGGTCGTCCAGGATTGGGAAAGACTCCGCCTTTGGGATTCATATACAAGCCAATCAACGAGCAGGATGACAGGATGTTCGAGAAGTACAATGAAGAATGGAAAGAGTATGAACGGGCAATGGCTGTTTCCGGGAACAAACGGGAAAAGGGAGCGGATGGCAGTTTGCCGAAGAAACCTCATTTGGTGACTACAGTCATTTCGGACTTTACTCCGGAAGCAATGATGAATACTCATCAGTATAATCTTCGCGGGATAGCATTGGTTGTTGATGAAATCTTGGCTCTCTTCAATTCTGTAAGAAGATACAGCAATAAAAACAATCTTATCGAGGACTTGCTGACTGCATATAGCGGGCAGCCTTTGAAAATCATCCGCAAATCGGAGGCTCGACCTATTTTAATCAAGAAGCCTTGTATCAATCTTATAGGTTCGATACAGACTAACCTGTTGCAGGAAGTTTTTCGCACAGAGTTTCTTGCCAATGGATTGCTTGACAGATTCCTGTTTGTCTATCCGAAAGACAGGACAATATCCGTATGGAAGCGGAATGCTTTAGCTTCGGCAAGACCTGATATCCTGAATCAATGGAGGACAATTCTTAATAAAATACTCGGTATTCCTTGTGATGTTAATGAAAAGGAAAATTCAGTCAAGCCTGCCATACTCACAATGACAGCGGACGCTGAGGAGTATTTCTATGATTGGTACAATAGAATCATTGACTCTGTAAATGCCATTGAGAACGATGCGGAAGTGGAAAGCCGGAAAATGAAACTCAATGGTCATGCTGCGCGTTTGGCCTTGCTGTTCCAAATCATGAAATGGGCTGTTGGTGAAGCGGATATGCAATATGTGGAACTGTTTTCTGTGAAAACTGCAATCAGAATGGTTGATTACTATGAGGAGACTTACAGGAGGATTCAGGAAATTATAGTTTCAGATAGTATTGGTGAAACCAAAGAAGCATGGCTATCATTGCTTGGAGACACTTTTTCAACCGGTGATGCCATCGTTGCCGGTAAGAAGGTGGAAATGTCCCGACGGACTGTCTATTATGCCTTGGAACAGTTGTGCCGATTTCAGAATCCCCTTATAGAGAAGATTCATCATGGTGCATATCGGAAGACTACATTGGAAAATTTGAATGCATCTTGCACTATTGCACTTTCATCGGACAAGAATGACGGGCAATCTTCCCAAAGTGCAAAAGTGCAGAGTGCAACTTTAATCAATTCGGACAACCATGAGTGAATACAGGTTTCATTTGCAAAAATACAAATACGGTAGCAAGATTAGTTGTCCGAGTTGTGGAAAACCCCGATGCTTTGTCAAATATGTCGATGCAGAAGGAGAGATTGCCTTTCCTGGCAATGTCGGTAAGTGTGATCACGAGAATAGCTGTGGCTATCATTATACACCCAAAGAATATTTTAAACATCACTCCGTTCGTTTACAATCACTCTCGTCTCGGCATTGCTCATGCAAGCATGGCACTGCTCTCGACTCAGCCGTTTATTTCAAGGATAATCCTGATGTATTGACACGAGATCAAAGCGTGGGTGAATCATTCCAAGCTGCTCTATGTAAGTTCATTGAGAAGAAACCAGTTCTCATAGTTCCTTCATACATACCGTTATCTTATGTGGATAGAAGCCTGTCTCACTATGAAATCAACCCTTTGTATAGGTATCTATGCAATGTGTTTGGCGAGGAAGAAACCATACGCTTGTTCCAGTTATATCGTATTGGGGCATCTGTAAAATGGGGTGGTTCAGCGGTGTTCTGGCAGATTGATATTAATGGTTTGGTCAGAACAGGAAAGATAATGTGTTATAATCCCGAAAACGGGCATCGAATAAAAGAACCTCAAGCCTTTGTCAGTTGGGCACATTCAGAGTTGCGTATGCCGGATTTCCATTTGAAACAATGTCTATTTGGAGAGCATTTGTTGAAAGGTTCATCTGTATCTCCTGTGATGCTGGTCGAGAGTGAGAAAACAGCAGTCATAATGAGCCACTTCATTCCTGATTATATCTGGCTTGCAACCGGTGGCAAGAACGGTTGTTTTAACCGTGACGCAATGCAAGTTCTTCAAGGCAGGGATGTTACTCTTATACCGGATTTAGCTGCGACCGAACAATGGAAAGCGAAGTCCTCCCTGCTATTAGGAATATGCAAGAAAGTCTCCGTGTCCGACATCTTGGAACGGATAGCGACTAAGGAACAGCGCAATCAGGGATTGGACATCGCAGATTTCTTTCTTTTTTCGCCATCCAAACAGCAGATACTCCAGCAAATGATTCAGCGCAACCCAGCGTTACAATTACTAATTGATGAACTCGGGTTGGAACTTATTGAATAACGGAGGAACTTGTTCTGGGAGTTTACAGAAAGTCCATAACACAATAAGGACTTTTTGCCTGACGGCAATAAAATCCGGCCACTGTCACATTGCGTGAATTGGCACAGGAGCAAGCTCCAATTACTATTAACACTTATAAAGAAGACATTATGAATACTGATATAAAACAAGCGATGCACGTTGAAGCTGCCAAGTCATTCAGCTCGGCAGAAGCCAACGAAAACGAAAGACGTTGGAACGATGACAAGATTGACAGGAAAAATCAAGACTCCACAAATAATTATGACAAGACGAGAATGAAGTTGAATTTTGAAATCGGTACTGACGGGAAAATACATACGTTGGGCTATCATGAGAAATCGCTTGAAGTCCGTTTGCAGGAACGCCTGTCGGAGTTGTGCTGGAAACCATTCAAGCCGGACAGTAAGATTCAGCCGAATTGTTGCGCCAGATTCATTTTCGGTGGCAATCACGACAGGACTATTGAAATGGCTTTCGGCGATCAGACCGTCAATTTGGAAAAGGATGCAGACAACAGCCATTTGCTTCGGTGCGAGGAAATAGAACATTGGGCGAAAGATGTCTATGACTGGTGTGCCAAACGATACGGGCAGGAAAACATTGTCGGGTTTCAGGTGCATCTTGACGAGAGCAGCCCGCATATTCACGCCTTGATTGTTACAGTCGGACAACGCACCAAAAGTGGTCGTGAGTGCGTAATGTGGTCTGCCAAGTTTGGCAAGAACCGTTATGAGTATGGTCAGATTCTTCGGGAGATGCATACATCACTATATGAAGAGGTTGGCAGCAAGTATGGGCTGGAACGGGGCGACAGTATTGAAGGCCGTAATGTGCAGCACCTTCATAAACGTGATTATATCCGCAAACTTACTAAAGATGCAAAGCAGGCGGAGAAAGCAGTCAAGGGACTTCAAACAATGATACAGAAATTGGAGGCTCAGATTTATAGTTATCAAACACAGCTTGAAGAAATTGACGAGTCTTTGGCTTCCGGTCAAATTGCACTCAGAGAATACGAATCCCGAAAGTCCGAGATACTGAAACAAATTTCTGAATATCAGTCCAAACTTGAAGACAAATCTGATAAACTCCGTGCAAAAGAACAGGAATTGGAGCAGCTGACTAAAGATACCGCCAATGCCCGTTCAGTTATCCAGCCGTTCCGTAATCACAAGGTGGATTTCACGGCACCACAAATCACAGAGAAACCGCCTATGTTCGGTACGGACAAATGGGTCGAGCGTCAAAACCAACATATCGCTAAGCAGTTTACCACAATTGTCCGCAAGATAGAATCCCTGTACAGAAATGATGCGGCACGGCAAGTCGAAGCAGCCCAACGCAATGTTTTGGCGGACTACGGAGAACTATACCAATTGCAAAATGATGTCAAAACTTTAACGGAAAATAATGACAGTCTGAAATCCATATTGGAAACAATGCTTGACCAACTTGCAAATCCCTTAATACGTTCAAAGATATTCGCTATTGCCGATGCCCTTATATGCGGAACTCCAGTCGCCATCTCCTCCAGTGGTGGCGGAGGCTCCACTTCCGACCTCCGCTGGGACGGTCGCCGACCAGACGAGGAGGAAGAAGCCTATCGGAGGAGGTGCTTGATATTTGCGATGGGGACGGTAAAGAAGCAAAATGAGAAGAAAAGTTATAGGAGAAAGTGATTCTGCATTTGTATATTATCACTAATCTCCAATATTTCAATAAAGAGTTGGGATAGTTGCGAATTAATGCGACTATCCCAATTTTACTTATGCATTTCGATAAATCAGAATTTACCGATACTTGACCGTTCATCAGAAGCGGTAGAAGTCCATCACGCTGCTTAATTAGATTATCTATTTCTTCTCCTAATATCATTTGTCTATCAAACATAGGGGAACATATCTTATCAAAAGCTCTTATAACTTCATGTGAAGGAATAATAATAGGCAGACTATATAGGTCTTCTTTAGTAATAGACCCAAATGTTGTACCTGCTGCATTTCTTTGTTCAAAAGCAATTCTTAGGTCATTTAATATATAATACAAGTGCGTCGTAGATCCTAATTTTGAATTAATTGCAGATAAGCCACGACCTATACAACAATCATTATTTGCTATATTTATAGATCCAACTGGGGCACGAACACTCATTAGTATATCACCTCTTTTTGCATATCGAGAAGGTGCTGTTGTGTATTGTCTAACCGAGGGAAATCTCATACCAAAATCCGTGCTTCCTTGATAAAAAAGCATACCTTCTCCAACTTCATTATAGCTGGATCCATCAGGAGATTGCCCCATTGTTATATTTGCAATGTCGATAAGCATTCCATTATTCCATCCTTGAGGAATTTCCCGTTTCAGTTTCTCATTCCAAACCATCTTACCGCCACTTGACTTATACGGTTTGCCCTCCCCATTCGGGAAGTCAAACTGCACAAACCAGTAATCGTAGAGTTGCTTTGCCATTGCTTCTAAATTCTGATTTAGCCGTCCTTTATATTATAATTATAATAGGGACTAAATATCAGAATTATGAAAGAAAACATCATTCAGGCGATAGTCGCGAAGATGCAACGTGACTTGGATTGCCGGCAAATGGCACGGCTTAAAGCTGTGCTTGCATCAGAACTGCATAATGTAGAAATCATCGAAAAGGAGGTTTGTGTCAAACAGCAAGCACAAGAGAATGAGCATCTTTTGAACTCTTTTATATCAGCTAAAAAGATAGAGGGGTGTTCGGACAAGACACTGGTATACTACCGTAATACCATTGAACGGTTGTTAGTTACGCTCTCTTTGGCTATTTGTCACATCACCACCACAGACATTCGTACCTATCTATCCGATTATCAAGAAGAACACCAGTCTAGCAAAGTAACTATTGACAATATGAGGCGTATCTTTTCTAGTTTCTTTGCATGGCTGGAAGATGAAGACTATATCGCCAAAAGTCCCGTCAGACGCATACATAAAGTAAAGACGGATTCACTCGTAAAAGAAGTTCTATCCGACGAACAATTAGAGCAACTTCGGGACAGTTGTAGTAACAAGCGAGACCTTGCCCTTATAGACATTCTTTCTTCAACAGGCATCCGTGTGGGCGAATTGGCAAAACTCAACCGTGAAGATATTGACTTCCATGAACGTCAGTGTATCGTATTTGGTAAAGGCAACAAAGAACGTGTCGTTTATTTCAATGCCCGAACAAAACTACATCTACAACAATATCTTAATGAACGCGCGGATGATAATCCAGCCTTATTTGTTTCCATAAACTCGCCTCATACACGACTAACAATTAGTGGCATAGAAGTGAGGATTAGAAAGTTGGGACAATCCCTTTCTATGCCAAAGGTTCACCCACATAAGTTCCGTCGTACTCTTGCAACTATGGCTATTGACAAGGGGATGCCCATCGAACAGGTACAGCGATTACTTGGTCATGTACGCATTGACACCACGCTACACTATGCTATTGTGAATCAAAACAATGTAAAGTTGGCTCATAAGAAATATTTAGGATAATTGACACACAAAAATCTGTCTAAAAATGTGTAACTTTGCATCTAAATTTGGATGCAAATGAGAAAATATAAATTGGGAGACATTGCCACTGTTGAAATCAGTGGAGTAGATAAGAAAATCAAAGACGGAGAAAAAGAGATTCGTCTTTGCAACTTTGTTGATGTATATTACAACTGGGCTATTACCACAGCTCAGCATGATGGTTTTATGCTTGCTACAGCCAGTCCCAATGAAATTTCCAAATTCCAATTGAAGAAAGGCCAAGTTGCCTTAACTAAGGACAGTGAAACCCGTGACGACATTGGCATTCCTACTTATATTGCAGATGATTTTGATGATGCCATATTGGGCTATCATTGCGCTATGGTTACTCCAAATAAGGATATTTTAGATGGACGTTATCTGAACGCTCTTCTGCATACAGACTATGCAAAGAAATATTTCGCTTGCAATGCCTCTGGAAGCGGACAACGCTATGCGTTATCCGTTGAAGCACTCAATTCGTTTCCAGTTCCTATGATTCCATTACGTGATCAAGAGCGAATTGGCGAAATATTCTCTGCATTAGACAAGAAAATTGAACTCAATCGTCGGATAAATCAGAATTTACTGACACTTGGCCGTTCATCAAGAGTGGAAGAAGTTCGTCGCGCTGCTTAGTTAACGGAGATATTTCTTGATTATTTTGCACAATAACCTTACGAATAGCATTTGCTTTTCTATTATATGACAGTAGTATGTCTATGGGCGGAATAAAATAGTCTGTTTTACATAGTTCAACAGGACTGAGATTTGCTTGTGCCGCACCATTTGCAAGATTATCAATCACTGTTCGCATCGTACTACTATTAAGGAAATTGTAAAAGTATTCCAAATATATTGCATCACAACACAATAATCCTACACGTTGATTTAATAATAGATTTTCCTCACATACAACACATAACCTTCCACAATTTCCAGTTAGCGAAATCAGTCTATCTCCAATTTGGAGAGAAATATAATCTTTTGCACGGCTTGGAATTTCGTTAACATAATCACAGCCAGATGTTACAAGCTCCCCATCTTGAACATTCTTAATGGTTATTATCTTGTATCGTCCAATAGGTTTATATGTTTCCGATTTGAATGGAAATCCCGACTTAATTTCAAGCCAATTACTAAGAGATTTTACTTCCCAATATTCTGGTATATCTTTTCTCAGCTTCTCATTCCAAACCATTTCACCACCGCTTGACTTGTAAGGTTTGCCTTCCTCGTTGGGAAAATCAAATTGCACAAACCAATAATCGTAGAGCTGTTTTGCCATCGCCTCTAAATTCTGATTTATCGCTCGGTTAAGTTCTATCTTGCGGTCAATGGAGCACAATAGCTTACCGATGCGTTTTTGCTCTGATAATTCGGGAATCCATACTGTACAATCCTTGATTTTATCAGGTGAGGTATGGCGAATCTTAGTCTGTTGGGCAGCAGCACTTAGCTGTTGCTTAACGAGGGCTGAAGATATGAGATAAAATGCGAAATCCTTATCTAACAAGTCTTCCTTGCAGATAATTTTTGCCACATCTTGGCTTTGTATGTATTTGCTGCTTTCCGGAATAATGGCAGTAGAGCCAAGCAAACCTATAGCCTGTTCTGTCAAAGGAGTGATGATGTCTCCCTTTTCCATTAGAAACTCAGGCTTGAAGTCTCCGACATAATATATGTTGTCTTTGGATTTATTCTCTTTAAAGCAGTTGTTCTGATAGTCAAAGTTACCACAAGTCAGACGAATATATTTACCCTCAGTGGCATAAAACTCACCACTGAGACTCGCACCTCTTGTAACATCAAGGATTTCACCCAATTTATATTTTTTCAATTCCATTTATAGCGTTGCCTTATTAATATAATCCTGTATGAGTAACAGATTTGTCTCTATCTCTTTGCGCTTTACAAAAAGGTGTTCAAGATACTCTTTTTGTTTTGCTTTTTCCTGTTTTGCAATTTCTTGTTCTATTCTTACAGCACTTCTAAAAGGATATATAGTTTCATAATCCATTCGTGCTTGTTCAATTTGTTTATCCAAGTCTACGAGCTGTTGCTGATATTTTCTTTGGGCTTCCACAATATCCAAATTATTGGCTGCTACGAAGACATCGAGAAGATTGCGGATAGCTTTAACCTGTTCCATCGCATCTTTTGATGAATCGTGAGCAACTTTCAGAGCAACAATTATTGCAATTACACTAATTATTGGGCTTAATAAGGTGACCCATTGAACCAAGTTTTCGCTCATAATTCACTCTGTTCCCCATTTAGATTTTCACCTAATCTTGCCTCAATTTCTTCAATAGTAGGTATCGTACCTTCCACCTTTTCCGGGTATAGTTTTTCGAGGTCATATTCGGATATGCCTAATGGAAGATTGCTGCCCTCTAATGCGTATTGGGCAAGCATTGAATCCTTTTGGCGGCAAATTAGCAGACCTATTGTAGGATTATCTCTTCCCTCTTTTCTCAGGATATGATTACATGCTACCACATAACCACTTAACTGTCCTAAGTCTTGAAAATCAAACTCGCCTATTTTAACTTCAATTACCACATAACATGATAAATTCAAATTGTAGAAAAGCAGGTCAATAAATTTTTCCTTTTGTCCAATTTGAAGGCGGTATTCTTTACCAATGTATGCGAATCCCGTACCGAGTTCCAATAGAAATTGCGATATATTGGCCAGCAAAGCATCTTTAAGAATTTGCTCGTTGTAGGGTTTCGTGATTCCTGTAAAAGCAAAATTGTAAGGGTCTTTCGTCAGTTCTTGTGCGAGATCGCTTGTCTCGTCTGGCAATGTACGGGTAAAGTTTGTCAAGGCCTTTCCTTCTCGTTCGTATAGGCCGGAGTCCATAAAGTTGAGAAGTACATCACGGCTCCAGCCCTCTTGCATTGTCTTTTTAACATAGAAAAAGGCCTTTGCAGGTTCAGTCCCATATCTGTCTATCAAATAACGGTGGTGCCCCCAAGGTATGGAAAATAGCATTTCTTCCAATTGTCCCACAGGCTGTGGGACAATCTCTGGAGAATCTTTTACGGCTTGTTGTGCTTTCCCGTTCTCTAATTGTCCCACAACTTGTGGGACAACTTTTAGGTATTGAGAATAAAGCAAATAGAATTTCTTTGCATAGTAGATATTTGTACGTGATAGGCCTGTTGAGTTTGGATTCTTGAGTTGCAAATCCACAGAAAGGTTTTTAATGACACTCTGTCCCCAACGCTCTTCAACGTGCATTTCTTCTATGTCTCGACCGAGTTCCCAATAATACTTGAGCAATTCTTGGTTTACTCTTACGGCTGCTTTGATTTGACTTTGCCGATAACGCACACTAAGATCTTCTACCCACCGGGTATAGTCCTTGTCTATGATGGTCAATCCTTTACTCATTGTTACCTACATTTGCGTTGAATTGCAAAGCATCCAATTGTTTCATGATTTCTTCTTCCAAACGATGGCTTTCTACAAATTGTTCGGCAAGCGTTTGCTTGTAATTCGCCATACGAGCATTAAACTCATCTTCGGTTATATCCATATAATCAATCTTGATGTCGAAATATTGCCCGGCAGAAAGAGAATATCCCTTCTCTTTGATTTCTTTATAGCTAACTGCCACAGAGAAATCCTCTACGGCTTCCTTGCGTTGGAATGTACCGACAATCTTTTCTATCTCTTCATCATTTAGACGTACCTTCTTCAATCCGTTGGCATCCTTGTATTCCTCACCCAATTTGCTTGCATCAATCAAAATTACCCTGTCTGTGCTTGCCGACTTGTCAAAGAATAACACGCTGACATTAGTGCCCGTATTGGCAAACACATTGCTTGGCATAGAAACACAACCATATATCCATCGTTCATCAACGATCTTCTGAAGTATTTTATTTTCAATGCCGCTTTTTGCTGTTATGAAACCTGTCGGAATGACAATGGCTCCCTTTCCCGTCTTTTTTAATGAATTGATAACGTGCTGGATGAAACAAGTGTAGATTGCCATTGATTCTTTTTTCTTGGCAGGAACATTGGGTACTCCTGCCCAAAAACGAGCAGGCATTGCCGCTATTTTCTCTCTAGTGTCGGAGAAATCCATTTTGAAAGGTGGATTACTAACGACAAAATCAAACTGGCGCAACTGTTTTCCATCATCGCTCTTGTGATATGGGCTTACAAGCGTATCGCCTTGAATGGCATTATCAAGCGAAGAAACTAATCCGTTAAGTAAAAGGTTTAGTTTCAACATCTTGTTGCTTCGCTGAGAAATATCCTGAGAGAAGATGGTACAACGGCATTCGCCTATCTGATGGCTGAGTGCCATCAGTAATGTACCTGTTCCAGCAGATGGATCATAACATTCCATATTATGCAAATCCGTATGGTCGCCAACGAGTAAGCGCGCCATAATAGTAGCAATGGCATGCGGGGTGTAATACTCAGCATACTTACCACCTCCGGCAGTATTGTAGTCTTTAATCAGGTACTCAAAAATACTGGAGAAGAAATCGTAATTTTGAGCAAACGCTTCTTCAAAAGAGAAGTTTACGAGTTTGTCCACCAATGCACGAGCAAATGGCGCACGTTGTGCTGTATCGGTTACAAATGGTGTCAATGCCTCAAATAACGGAATCCTTGTGTTGGCTGTAGTCTGAGTAGAAAATATATCTGCATTTTTCTCTGCAATATCTGTCATTGTGGAATCAAAAATGGTATCAAAATCACCTTTGCTTTGTTGATTCCATAGGTTGGCAATCAAGTGATAAGGTTCGAGCATTGGAACATCAGGTGAAATTGCACTCTGAATAAGCATACGTTCATCACCTGAAAGATTCTCATATGCAGTTTCCCATTTTACATCACCAGTCAGTTTCTTGGCTATGTCACTTTTGGCATTCTTAAGTTCATAGCCAAACTTATCATTCAGAAATTTATAGAGAAATACCTGAGTGATTATTTTATATTCGTTACCGTCGTTGCCCATACCGTAGGACTGGCATGTGGCTTTTAGCCCGTCAATGAGCTTTAATGTTTTTTCTTTGATGTCAGACATATTCTTTATGATATTGCACCGTATGTGGCGTTATATTGGTTTATATATTGCTGTGAAATACGTGTTTGGATAAACTTATAATCATCCATTTCCGGTTTTATCTGCGGAAATTGATACAAGCACCCATTGACAAGAGTCATAACCGTACGATTGAAATAGGCATCTTTTTTCAAAATGTCATTACGGTCATATACTTTAGCATCTACATCCTTTTTTATGATATTGAGAATAGATGCTATTTCATCATCCAAGAATGAGAACATAGGCTTTTGACCTTTCTCTTCCCTTTGTTTGTTAGCCTCACGAATACGCTTATGAACACGAACGAATTTTTCGTCTCCGTTATATTTTCTGAGCAATACATTGTTGCGCTTTTGCAGCTCTTGTAAGCGTACTATGATTTCATCAAGTGCCTGCGTCTCTTCGTTGAACTTGGCTATACTGTCAATCACAAAACCATGTTCTTTAAATCGTTCCATAAAAGCATCACGTAATGACATGAATTCAGGATCATCTTGGTCAAAGTTTTGCGTAAATGAGGAGATTGTGCGTTGCCATTTATCTTTCAATTCCATTCCTCCTGAAATAAGGCGCATTTCTTCCTGCCCGATTTTAGAGAAAGTGAATTCTATATCCATCATTGCCTCATTGATTAGCGTTTTTGTTTCGTCGCTTGTGCTAAACGCCTCTTTCTGATTGATGATACCGATTCGTCTTTGTACCTCTGATAATAGTTGTGGCAATTTGGTTATTTCAAGCTTTGAGAATTGTTCTTTCATATCCTCATCACCGAACGTACGTACAATATTTGCCATGTTTTTTGCTGATTCCAATGCCTGTTTCAGGTCAAGGAGAACGGACTTATCTTCTTCCGTCGAGATTTCAGCAGAAAACTCCTCAGCATTATCAAAAGGATAATTGAAAAGTGTTTGGCGCACTTGTTTCATCTGGTTTAAGATTTCATCCTTGTCCTCAATAACTTGGGTAAACGTATCTGTGGCAGCTGCCATTCCTGTCTCATCCACATCGTTAAAGCGGTTAAGCTCTTGTAGATATGCTTCATTCGTTTCTTTGAAGTTGCGTTTAATGTCGGCAAAATCGATTACAAAACCATAGCGCATACCAGGATAAGGACGGTTTACACGGGTAATAGCCTGAAGCAAATTGTGATCTTTCAATTTGCGACCAAAATATAGACGCTTCAAGCGAGGCGCATCAAAGCCTGTCAAGAGCATGTTGAAGACAATAAGTATGTCCACAGTCATATTCTTTTTAAAGTCTTTGATTATCTGCTTTCTTGTTTCTTTATCATCTGTATCATGAAGGATGAGACCAGCTTTCAACGGCCGATATTTAGATTTATATTCGACCATTGGCTCACCAAGTACACATGAACCATCAGGAAGTTTGATTTTGATAGGCTTGGGCTGAAATTCTTCCCATTTTTCTTGAAAAACATCATAAAGCCGTCGTGCCTGTTCGCTCGTTTCACAGATGACCATTCCACCTAATGTGTCATCACCTTGTATTTTGCGAAACTCTTTCAAGTCCCTCATAATGTAATGAGCCAATTCTTCAACATAACTCGGATGCTCAATAATTTCCGATTTACGGATGTCTTTCTTCTGTACTAAGGTATCCAATTTATCGTACACATCTGAAAGACGCTCTTTATATGAGGTCTCAATGTCTTCACGTATGATTTTCAGTGTATAGCCATCTGCAATGGATTTGTCGTAGTAATATGTGTGCAAATAATTTCCGAAGACTTTGCAGCTCGCGCGTTCTTCCTTTAATAGCGGAGTACCAGTGAGGGCAATTTTTATAGAATCCGTATCCGCATCAAAAAGGTTGGCAAGGAAACATCCTCCTGGCTTATAACCACGATGTGCTTCGTCAAGTATAAAAATACGCTGAAGATTCGTAGCATAATCACTAATACGTACTTTTTCTTTATCCTCTGCAAAACGTTGTATGTTCACAACGGTAATTTCAGCCTGACCACTTACGCCTTGTTGTGCTTGGTTACTGCGGAACTGTTCCATCAGTTCAGTTCTTGTATTGGCGGTTGAAACCACCAGCCCACGTGCTTCAAACTCTTGTGTGGCCTGTTCTAGCAAATCAAGACGGTCAACGATGAAATAGAATTTGGCGACCTTGTTCTGCTTGGAATAGAAGTCGTTGAGAATATAGGTCAGATAATAAGACAAGGCTGTCTTTCCACTACCTTGTGTATGCCAAACTACGCCTGATTTCACACCTTCGGCAAGTTTCTTACGAATTGCCAGCGATGCAAACAATTGCTGATAACGCATGATGTGTTTTTGGTCGGTAGATTCAATTTTACCGTCCACCTCTCGCTCCATGCGGACGTAAGCGATACCATATCTAATGATATACAGTAAGCGTTCTGGCGAACACATTGAAGTCAATATGCGGTTTGTGGGCGTATTGAAATCGAGGTTCGTTTGATATTCAGGGCTTGTATGGATTACCTGACAGTTGTAATCAGCCAGAATCTGTTTTTCTATAACCTCGTCAATCTCTTTGTATGGATAATCCCTATTGAAAGGTGCAATTTTCTGATTGCTCGGATTTTCTTCACGGAAACAATTAAATGGAGCATAAGAACGTGCTCCAGTACAATAGAAAGCCCCCTGTATAGGAACAATGCCGCCAAGTGAATCATATTCCATATTATTGCTGAATATCATCAGCTGCGTGATGTTGATGAAACGGCGAAACTTTTTGTTTGGGAAGCGTTCTTTGTTCATCCTTGCGCTCTCTGCTAACATTCCACCGTGATTGTTCGGCTTCTTCACTTCAACGAAACAGAGTGGCATACCGTTTACAAACAAAGTGATGTCAGGTCTGAACTCATCCTGACCGTTTTTGCAGGTAAATTCGGCAGTAAAATGGAATGCATTGTTTTCGATATTATCGAAGTCTATTAGTTTTATAGGAGATACCGCTTTGAGGCGATTGTAAAAACCACGACCTAGATCATCATCATTCAACTCTTTACGGATGTCTTTCAACACTTGAAGATATTCTCCTTCGTGTCCGGGATTCAGCTTTTTGAACTGCTGCTCAAAAATTGGCAAAAGAATATTCGTGTCACCGTCATAGACTGTGCCATTTTTATCTTCACTCAACTTGCCAAAATATGTATATCCTATTCGGGTGAGATGAACCATTGCCGGCATCTGTACCCGTGTCGCTTCCGAGAACTGCTTCATGTCACCTATCCTTCTTGTCGGTTATCAAATCTTTTAAATCCACTTGTAGTATCTCCGCTATCTGCTGCAAGGTATCCAAATTGGGCTGGATCCGATTACAAGCATAGGCATTAACCATACTGAAACTCTTGCCGAGTTGTTTGGCTAACCATGTTTGAGAAATACCTTTCTCAGATAAGGCGGCTTTAATCCTATTTAGTTTCATATTATTTCTCAATTGAATAGTGCAAATATAGGGAATTATATTCGATAATTCGGTTTTCTTTTTATACTTTTGTAATTTGATTGGCTTTTTGAAGCCAAATAAATTGCAAATGAAATGAGGAAACTGATTATATAGCCTGAACTATTGTTCAATACCCTATGTAATTGGTTAACTAAAATAGGTTTAGTATGAATAAGCACTATTCGATTTTACATATATCTGATTTGCATAAAGGAGAAAACAACGACTTTGATCATTTGTTTGCTTCTTTGTGCAATGATGCAGACTCATATGATCAAGATATACCTAAGCCAGAATTTATTGTAGTTTGTGGTGATTTAGCTGAGGGCGCGAATGGGGAAGATGCTGAAGAAAAGATAGCGAAACAGTATCAAGAAGTTGAATCTTTCCTAGATAAATTGGTAAGACATTTTCTTAATGGGGATAAATCTAGAATAATTATTGTTCCTGGAAATCATGATTTATATAGGGGAGCAACAATCAGAAGTATGGAGGCTATACCTGATGATATACGAGAAAGTGCTAAAGAGAGGTATTTAAAAGGTGACCCTCAATATCGTTGGAGCTGGAAAGATTTTTGTTTTTATCTAATTAATAAGGAAGAAGAATACGCATCTAGATTCAAATTTTTCGTTGAATTTTATAATAGGTTTTATGAAGGCATTCGCACGATAGATGATTGTGATATGCTGAATAAAATTATAGACTTTCCGGAGTATAACATTGCATTTGCTACATTTAATAGTTGCTACAGAATAGATCATCTAAACCAGATTGGAGCAATAAATAGTAAGGCGATTGCAGAATCCCAATCTGAATTGTCGAAAGTCTTCAAATATGGTAGGTTCATTGTTGGTGTATGGCACCATAATATCTCAGGAATACCAACTCAGACGAATTACCTTGACCCAAGAGTACTTCATAGTCTTATGGATTTCCACATACAGTTAGGTTTATATGGGCATCAACATCATACAGAAGCCTTATATGAGTATCATGATATTTTTAAACAAGGACGAATGACTTTAATAAGCTCTGGTTGTTTATATGGACGTGGCAAAACTATGCCAGAAGGCACACATTGCCAATACAATATTTTAGAGATAGTACAAAGCGAAGAAAAGGTGAATGTAATATTGCATGTTAGAGAAGATGAAACAGCATGGGATATACCTTCATGGAGAAGGAAGCTAATTGAAGGAAAAGATTCATATTCAATGGCATTTAATCTACCTGCAATTGATTATAGCAGGGTGCTAGCAGATTGTTTAAATCAGGCAAAGGTTGAAAATAATTATAAGGAGGCCATTGAAAATCTTATATCTATCCGTAATAATGAAGCTACAGCAAATAAGTTCATTGATGAATTTCTTCAAAAGATAAGTAATCACGATATTTGCACATTAGAATTTGAGCCTATGACGATTGCACAAGTTATAGCAGTTATGGGTGCTTCTATAGAGACGCATAATTGGGATACCTTTGATAAAGCGGTAATGTCCGCAGATAAACATGGATTACGAAATTGGCAAACGAATGTGCTGATTGAAGACGCTAATAAAATAAGATGACATACCAGTATGAGCGATATACCTTTTAATGTACAAATTGATCGGGTGTTAGACCTGTTGTGTTCACAAATATATGATTCACCCCTCTCCCTTCTTCGAGAGAATGTTCAGAATGCTTATGATGCTATTCTGCAAAGGAGTCACATAGATACTGATTTTATTAATCCAGAAATTCGTATCACTATAGATAATCATACATTGTCAATATATGACAATGGTATTGGAATGGATGCAGATGGACTTAAGACTCATTATTGGACTGCTGGGTCAAGTGGCAAAAATAATCCAGAAGCACGAGCAGCAGGTGTTGTTGGTACATTTGGAGTTGGAGCTATGGCTAATTTTGGAGTATGTACTGAACTGAATGTTGAATCAAAATTATACGGAACAGATATAACTTGGTTATCTGGTGTCAAGAAGAGTGAATTATCACTTAGCGATAATTGTATTTATATATCGGAAAGCAAACATAATCGCTCTGATTTTGGCACAACTATAAAAGTAACTATATCGTCCGATTTTATGCTAAATAAGGACAATGCATTGGCTTACCTTAAGCCTTATGTGCGTTATCTGTCTGTTCCCGTATACTTAAATGATGTTCTAATCAGTCAAGAATCATACGATATAACACTAAGCACCAACTACATAGATAGTGGTATACAACATTATAAAGATTCTCTCTACGAATTTGATTATAGAGTTATACTCAATAACGGTGTCCCTGTATTGCCGCAATGCAAGATAACAGCTATAACATATAACCATGTCGGTATAAAAGGTGATATATGTTTGAAAGCATCTGATTCTGTTTTATTCGGTTTAAGAAACTCTTTTGGATTAGCTCCAATTGCAGTTAATTCAGTATTCCATTTGAACGGCATCGTAAACCTCCTTACTTTAATACCAACGGCAGGTAGAGAGGCTGTTAGCCGTGAAAGTACTTCTTTTGTTTCTAGATTGATTAGTATTGTTGATGGTATAGTTGCCCAAGAGATTGCGAAATATCCAATAGCAAATAATTCTCGTGAATTCCATGCTTACATTAGGAATACAAGAAGATATGATTTAGCAGGATTTATTGAGATTCCTGTGGAAAAAACAGATGTTAGTATTAGACTTAAGGATGTTAAAAAGGTAATAGATGGTAAAAATGTCTATTACTTTAAAGGAAATAATAAAGAGACAATAGAATCCTTGAAAGATAATTCTAATCTAATATTGACATTTAGTAATGACTATAATCGTGCAAATATTCAACAGCAGGTGTTAATGCAAAAATCAATCCCTGAAATCAAAGATGACATACGAATTATTAAAGTATATGATGATATTGATTTGGCATCCGAGGAAATTTCTATCTTGATGAGAACACGTATGGTTATAGAGGATGATTATTCACTAAGTAACTTTAAATTATCATATGCAGATATTAGCCATAATTTATCTATATACGTACAAGATGAAGCTGGAGTTATTCATATTTTCTTTTCACGTTCTTCAACCGAGCTGGATTATTTAAAGGCTGTCTACAAGGATAACTATGCTCTTTTTGAGCAATTTATAAAGGATATGGTAAGAACTAGATTATATCCTAAATTTTCAAATTACCTACCATCAGTTACAAAGGAAGGTGCAGATGCTTTATTTGCATATCTACAGAAAAAACGCGAACTTTTTACCATTGAAAATGGAGATCTTGGAGATGTTGGAGATATGATGAACGACTATCTTGCAGGTAAAAAGAGCATGGAAGATATTATCAATGTTGCTCGAGCCAATAAACAAAAGCAAAAACAAGAGGTTAATGCAAGAAATGTAGGTAGTGTATCGGACGTCCTTGGCGGTACCCCTGATTCAAAAATAAGTACTCTAAGTAATGATGCAGATCCTTGTATGCCTATGCCGCCTATCATGCGACTAGATAAAAAAATTGATTTCAAGGTATTGAGAACAGATGCTATCAATCACGATTTGAATAATATCAAGTTGTTCTTATCCTTATCAGATAAGTTATATAGAGATTATGCAGAATTCTTTTATCAACCACATACAACTAATGTGATTTGGAGTATGCATCGCGTAATATTCTTCTTTACGCATGCGTCAAACAATCTAACTCTTTATTATCAACTAGATTTGGATAAACCTCTTGGCAACAATGTAAAGGGCGCAAAAACTATTCCAACAACAACGATTATAACTAAGAATAAAATTTTTATTCCCATAGTTGATGAGATGGTCGACTATTTCAACGTGACACAAGGTGTCCTGAAATTCATGGTAAAATATGACTCCGTAAGGAATACTGACAATGAGAAGTAATATAGTATTAGATATTCTGGCTGGTAATAATTGCGGGACACATATAGTGATATTATCGGTATTATGAAAAATAAATGTAATAGAGTGTGTACCCTTCCCCATTAGGGGAAGGGCATATGTGAGTAGATGACAATTTATGGCATCAAAGAATTGTTTGTCCACCCATTCCTCCCATCGCCTCAGACCGTCTCAGACGGTGCGGTTTGTTTGCGCAAATTTCATTGAATGTTGAATAATATATTGATAATCAATATAGATAAATTTCTTCAATGAGGAAGAATATTAATTGTTCGCAAATCGGGTTGTTATACTAACCTGAAGCAGTCCGAGAGGGCTGCTTTTTTGTATGGAATTAGATCGTACCGGATTCAAATTGACGATTGTTTTCCAATTTTTTATTTAAATTTGTATTGTTTGTATTGCTTTTCACGAAGCGAAGTAGAAAATTATGGGACCTACATTTGTAGAATATTCGCACCCAGACGTTTTTTGAAAAATTCGTTTGATGATAATATCTAATTGTATAACGTAATTTACAAAAACTATATCATAAGATATGAAAATCGATGCTAAAGTTCAGTCTATATCTAAATTGAAGGATTATTTCTTTTTAGTGCCTGATTATCAACGAGAATATGTTTGGAAACCCGATGACGAGGTCGAGCAGTTTTTGATCGATATTGAAAATGAATATAGTCCCGATGCAAAAGAGCAGCGTAATTATTTTTTAGGATCTATCATCATTGTCAATAATGATAGATGTTTCGATGTCGTGGACGGACAACAGCGTTTGACAACTATTATGTTGTCTTTGTGTGTTTTCCGAGATTTATTAAAAAAGGAGACATTGAACAGCGCTCAGAAAAATTATTTACAGATTATAGAAAATCTACTTTATAACTTTGATATTGAATCGGGAGAGACCCGTGTACGCTTAGAATTGCAGTATGAAGAGAGTCATGATTATTTGACAGCCTTGATACAGGAGCAACCTTACAATGGAGTGCGATCCCCATCTATAGAGCGAATGCAGGATGCCTATACGAAAATACTTCGACACTTTCAATTATATGCCGGGATTGATGAGTTGATAGATTTTGCGAAATATTGCTTGACAAAGATAGAACTCGTTGTAATCGAATCTCAAGATTTGAGTAGTGCATTGAAAATTTTCGAGACGATCAATCAGCGAGGGGCGGGATTGAATGCTATGGATTTGGTCAAAAATTTGCTGTTTAGTAATACCAAAGAGTCGGATTTTGCCAAGATAAAAGATATATGGAGGGAGATTATTCAAAATCTTCAGGAATGTTCTGAAGATCAAAAACCCCTACGATTTTTGCGATATTTTCTGAGTGCCCGATATTATAATGGTATCTTGCGAGAAGATGATATTTATAAATGGATTATATCTTCTGAAGGGAAACAGGCTACGCAATATGAAAAGCATCCGGTAGACTTTGCAAAGGAGATACGCTGTATGTCCAAACGGTATTCAGAACTTGTAAATGCCACTGAATTACAGCGGGATGGGTGCTTGTATCCTCACGTGACAAATATAGGCTTTATTAATAAATACAAATCCAGACAGCATTTGATCCTGTTATTGTCTTTGGGAAGCAATGCGGATGTGCCGGCAATCGAATATTTGGCCAAACAAATAGAGAGTTTTTTCTTTTTCAGCTCGACCCTCAGGATCCAAGCCAAGACGAATGAATCCTTGTTTGTCCAATGGGCGGAGAAATTACGTAATCTTACGACGATAGATGAAATTGCCTGCGTGATAGAGAAAACGATGTTACCTTATTTGCTGGATAAGGTAGGGGTATTTAAAGCCGAATTCATAACTTTGAGTCATGGGGTTTATAATCCCTTGTATCGGTTGCGCTATGTATTGGGGAAGATAGAAAATACGGTGTTGGAAAAATTGCACAGCCCGGTCTGTGGACATCAATTTTATAATGATTTGCAAATAGAACATATTTTACCTCAATCACCGAAAAATGGAAGTATTCCACTGGAGTTTTTGTCCGAGGAGGAGTATTACTCCTATGTGTATCGATTGGGTAATGTCACGTTGATCGAAAGCATGATTAATCAGGCCGTGAATAATTATAATGATTTATCGACAGATCAATGGTTTTATGACAAGCAGTCGGAGTATGGCAAATCGTCTGTTTGTCTGACGAAATTACTCGATAGTAAATTTTATATCGGAGTAAATACAGCCTTGAATCGATTCAAAAATGATTTCCAATACAATTTTACCGGTTGGAACAAGTCGTCTGTTGAGGCGAGGCAAAAAATATTATTGGAGTTGGTGTTCGATACGTGGAGAATTAACGATTTAAGATTGGATCGGGTAAAATGAACTTAAAATGGATGAGGATTCCGGCTGCTGCTTATAATGGTTTTTTCCGGATTGCCGGCGGATGTCGATCCGGCCGGAATCATTTATTTGTGTTGCTTTTCCGCGATATAGAACAGGTCGAAGCAGTCGTCCGCTACCGGTCCGATGCGGTAGTCTTCCATGGTGATCGAACGGGTCAGGGAGTCGTTGTCCCGGAGCAGGCGTCGGCGGTTGAGGCGGTTGAGCAGGTCGTAGGGGAGTTGCAGCATCCACCGGGGCAGCCGGTGTTGCAGGTCGAGCACGTCGAAACGGGTGATGCGCCGAACGCCCCGGCGGTTTTTTTCGTAGTATTCCATGATTCGTTCGTTGCCGAAAACACCGAGGGCTTCCACCGACGCAAAGGCGCTGCCGAGCAGGTTGCGGAGTTGGTCGGGATTGTATTCCCTGACGTGCCAGGGGTTGCGTGTCAGCGACATACGGATATTGGGGGTGGTCAGGATGAACTTGCCGCCCGGACGCAGCACGCGGTGCACTTCCCGTACCAGTTCCATGTCGTGTTTGATGTGTTCGATCACCTGGAACGAAATGACGAAATCGAAACTGCCCGACGGCAGGTCGAGAGGGGGAACTACGGCTTGCCGCATCTCCACGTGCGGAAACGGAGGCCGTTCGCCCGCAGGTTCGATTTTGTCGAGCGTGAGAAAGCTGGAGGCGTGGGGGGCGACTATTTCGACGCCGTAACCCGTGCCCGTACCTATTTCGAGTACGTCGCCGCTGATTCGCCGCGCCGCCTCGTGATAGGCCAATTGCGAACGCTGGAATACGTAGTTGTCCGATATGTCGCGCGATACGCGCTCCGCCGTGAGTATTTTAGCCATTGTGCCCGGTCAGTTTTACACCGTTCTGCGTGATTTCCACTGCGCCCCGCTTGAGGAGCATGCCCAGCGAGCGTTTGAACACTTTCTTGCTCATCTGCGTCCGTGTAGCGATTTCCGCCGGGTCGCTGTCGTCGTTCAGGGGAAGCGAACCGCCGTTTTCGCGGATCATCGAAAGCAGCGTTTCCGCCGAATGGCGCACTTCGGCGACTCCCTGCTGTTGCAGGCTGACGTCGATGCGGTTGTCTTCCGTGATGCGTGTCACGTATCCCTTCAGACGGTCGCCTACGTCGATGCGGCGGAAGAGCTGGTTGCGGTAGATCATGCCCCAGTGACGGTTGTTCACGATCACCCGATAGCCGATCGGGGATTCCGAAGCCACGAGCAGCGAAACCTCTTCGCGGGGCTTTACCGTGATAACGTCGTTATTGACGTAGCTTTTGAATTTCATGGTCGCCACGCAGCGCCCCGTTACCGAATCTACATACAGGTAAACCAGGCAGTTCCGTCCGGCCAACACGCCTCCCTGCTGGTTGCGGTTGGGCAGGAACAGGTCTTTGCCCGCGAGTCCCCAGTCGAGGAATGCGCCGTGCAGGTTCTTGTCCACTACGCGCAGGAATCCCGCTTCTCCTTCGCGCAGCTTCGGCGTTTCGGTCGTGGCGACCAATCGGTCTTCCGAATCGTGATAGACGAATACTTCGAGCGTATCGCCGACCTTGTTGGCCAGAGAAACATAACGGTTGGGCAGCAATACTTCGTTCTGTTCGTCGTCGATCAGATAGAGTCCGTAGTCCGAGATGCGGTTTACGGTGAGGGTTTGTGTGCGTCCTGCTTTGAGCATAATGGGTGTTTTATCTTGACAAAAGTACGTTTTATTTTTGCCGAAAGCAATTTTTGAGCGAAGTTCCTGGGGGCGGAGGGGTCGGTTCCGGAATATTTCGTCTTGTCGTGAGATGCGATGTGGTTCGGAATTGAATTTTCATTTGTACCAGACTTTTTGTATATTTGAAATATAAATGGGGAGTTGTATATGGTGTGATGTTTTCAAGTATATATTGGGGTTGTGGTTATTTCGTTAATCATAATGACTGCTTCACAACAATTAATATTTCAAGCCTGCTCCCCTCCTTGAATATATTACAGATTATTCAATAATTAAACAAACTATGATATTACTCTTGTTTATTATTTGTATAGTTAATCTTATAACATTCTATAATGTGGATTATAAATATTACAAAGAACACGGAGAGTGGAACGATCATTCTAATACATACGGTGGAACATTTAGAAATTTAACAGCAGCTTGTGTTACATTTGCAATAGCTGTTGCTCTTCTTCTTGACAAATATTTAGGATAATCGAACGAAAAGAAGCGAGTAGCGGGAAATTTTATTTTAGTAAAAAAACGAATGGCGATATGGAACTGAAAGTGGCTTTGTGTCAATTCGACATGGTGTGGGAAGATACGGCGGCCAATCTGCGGACGGCCGGGAGAATGGTTGCCGAAGCGGATGCCGATCTGGTGATTTTGCCCGAGATGTTCGCTACGGGATTCGAGACCGATCCCGGTCGGGTCGCGCAACCGATGTCGGGTGAAATCGTGCAGGAGATGACCCGCTGGGGCCGGACGATGGGCAAGGCCGTCGCTGGCAGTCTGATCGTCGAAGAGGAGGGGCGCTATTACAACCGCCTGCTTTTCATAAAACCTTCGGGCGAGCGGGTGCAGAGCGACAAGCGGCATCTCTTCTCCATCGGCGGCGAAGGAGCTAATTTTTGTCCGGGACGGGAGCGGGTCGTCGTCGAATACGGCGGCATTCGTTTCCTGCTTCAGGTTTGCTACGACCTGCGCTTTCCCGTATGGAGCCGCTGCCGGAACGATTACGACGCCATTATTTACGTCGCTTCGTGGCCTGCGGGCCGCCGTGACGTGTGGCGGACGCTGCTCCGGGCCCGGGCGATCGAGAACCAGGCCTACGTATTGGGGGTGAACCGTACGGGGGACGACCCCCGGCTGCATTATTCGGGCGATTCGGCCGTGATCGGCTGTAAGGGAGAAACCCTTGCCGAAGCAGGGGAGGGGCAGAGGCTTTTGACCGCACGGCTCGATATGGACGAGCTGCGTCGTTTCCGCGAGAAATTTCCCGCCTGGCGCGATGCCGACGATTTCGATCTGAAGTGATCGGATGTTCCTCGATGATCGGCAGAACAATCGGTTGTTTCAGCGCTTTTGTTAAATTCGTTTCAGGGGGCGTTCGATCTCAATATTTTTTGCAGGACGAATTTTATCCCTTAATAATTAACCTAGAAAGTACGTGTCTATTTATCGTTAGGAGCCTTGCTCCTGTTCTTGGCTTCGCTGGGCTGTTCCGACAAAGCGGAAAACACCTCACCGGAAGCTCCGTCGGAAGAACAGCCCACACCGAAGCCCGAAAAACCGGAGTTCGTGGATAAGAACACAACGATGGAAGAGAATATCGGCGAAGAATATCCAGACTGTTATTACACTTATTTTCGAATGCAGAACGCCAGTCAGGAGAATGCGATTTTCTTCATTTCAACTAAAATGAGTGCGAGCGGTGATATGATTAGAATCGCCCCGGGAGAACAGGGGACATGGGGACAGATGATGGAGAAAATGTTGTGGATAGACGATAACGATGTGTTGGTGAAAAATCTGGATGCGTTGGGTTTTGTTCAGTTATATTTCAATGTGCCCCCAATAACGGAAGATAATTACCATGCCATTACCCCAGATGTAGATACGTGCGCTCAATACTCTTTCTTCGACCCTATGACCGAATCGCAACGCGGCACACCGCGCGATCAGTCGGCATGGGTGCTCGAAGAGTTCCCCGACCGCCCGAACGCCGTGCGCTGGACTTACCGGATTACCGACAAGGACTATAAGGAGGCCGTGCGTCAGACGCTTGAACGCTGGGCAGACCGGGATGAGGAATGATAAAGATGTCTTGCGGCGGTCCGCAGGACCTGAAAGACTGGCGCCCGGAATATTGATATTCCGGGCGCCGAAGTGTATGATTTCCGTTTTTCCGCCGTTACAAAAGGGAGCTAAAGATCCGTTTCGTCCCAGCCGAGGATCTTGCAGAAGTCGTACTCCTCGGGGTTGGACAGGTATTGGCGTGCCGCTTCGTAGTCGGGCGGGGTAATAGCCATCAGGATATTATCTACTACGGCTTTGAAGCGGTCGGACGAGATGTCCACCATGCGGGGCAGGATCTTGCCCGTCGCGGGGTCTTGCAGGTCTTTCAGGTAGAGGGGTTCGACGTTGCCGCAGCCGTCCACATAGACCATGCAGCCCGTCTTGCCTTCGCTGAAGAGCTTGTAAACGCCGATACCCAGCTCCGAGCAGTACGTCAGGTCGTATGCCACCGGCGTCTGCCCCCGGATTTCGTAACCCAACTCCACGGGGCGGGTCTGTACGTTGAGTTTCAGTTCCGCGAGCCGTTGGTCGAGCAGCATGCTGAAGAAACAGGCTTTCGACACTTTGCCCAGTTCGGGATGGCCGTGCGCGTCGTAGGTGAAGTGAATGCCGCACGAGGAGAGTTCTGCCTCGCTCAATTCGTGGAACACGCCTTCGGAGATGACCGCCGCGCCGTAGTCCATGCCGACGATCCGGCGCTTGACGATGGACGAAACCATCAGACGGATGATCTTGTCGATGGTGATCGGCGTTTTGTTGAACATTTCGGGAATGACGATCATCGGGTAGTGGCACGCCTCGCCGATACCGAAGGCCAGGTGTCCGGCGCTGCGGCCCATCGCCGACATGACGAACCAGTTGCCGCTGGTGCGGGCATCGACATAGACGGCCCGGGCGATCACCGCTCCCTTGTCTTTGGCCGATTCGTAGCCGAAGGTCGGTGCACAGTCGGGCAGCGGAAGGTCGTTGTCGATGGTTTTCGGGACGTGTATGTTAGCGATCGGATGACGCTTTTCTTCCAGAAATTTGGCCACGCGGTTGGCCGTCGATGCCGTGTCGTCGCCGCCGATGGTCACCAGCAGCTTGATGTTGTTCTCGGTGAAGAACTGCCAGTTGAAACGCTTCTCGAAATCTTCGTCCGAAGGTTTGAAGCGGCTCATGCGCAGGAACGAACCCGCGAGGTTGAAAATTTCGTCCGCTTTGAGGAAGGTGATGTTCTCCGTGGCGGGCGCTTCGCGGAAGAGCCCCGTGAAACCTTTGTGGAGTCCGATGACGCTGTATCCCTTCTGCAGGAAGGTTTTTGCCACGCTGCCCACTACCGTATTCATGCCCGGTGCCGGGCCGCCGCCCGTGAGAATGGCGATCGCTTCGTTTCGTTTGGTCATATCGTATCTGATTTTATAGCTCATTGACAGCATGAAATTAACGTGCCGAAAATACAATTATTTCGTTCGTACCGGAAAAAATATGGAGGCTTCCCGGGGGAGCCTCCATACGTTTTGGGGAGTAATGAAATGGATTACTCGATTACGGTGACGTTTATAGCTTGTTCGCCTTTAGCTCCGTTTCCAAGTTCGAAAGCGACTTTCTGTCCTTCGTTCAGCGTTTTGAAAGAATCGGATACGATGCCTGAAAAATGTACGAAGACCTCTTTGCCGTCTTCGCGGGTAATGAATCCGTAGCCTTTCTTGCTATCGAACCATTTAACTTGACCTGTCATAAATGAATATTGATTAAAAATGTATCAGCAAAGAAAGGTAAAAAGTGTTGATTCTCAAAATTTTTTCGCAATTATTTTTGCACGTTTTTTGTTCCTCGAAAAAATAGTTATATTTGTTCATCCGTATTATCTGTAAAAAGTTTGAAAGCTATGGGCAAGAAAGTAAAATGGGCGCTATTGACGATGCTGGGTTTTGCAACGGCTTGTTCGACAGTGAAGAACGCTCCTCAGGGAGGGCCGCAGGACCAGGCTCCGGATTCGGCCCGGGTCGAAAGACAGATCCGCCTGATGTACGGCGTGCGTCCTCCGGTACCTGTCGAGGAGGTCGAACGTCAGCAGGCCATCCGTGAGAAGACAGCCCGCAAGGAGGTTAAAAAGGCACAACGGGCCCGTGAGAAAGAGGCTCCGGCTTCCAAAAACGAATAATCGCCGATGACGGGACGAAAGCTCGGGTTGCGCAAGCGTATCGGGCTGCGCCTTTTTTCCGATCTTTATGCGGAGAAGATCGCCGAACACAAGTTGCGTACGCTCTTTTGGGAGTGTACGTTACGTTGTAATTTGGCTTGCCGTCACTGCGGCAGCGACTGTCGGGTCGATCCCGGCGTGCCGGATATGCCGTTGGCGGATTTCCTGAAGGTGCTCGATGAGGAGGTTACGCCCCACAACCGCCCGGAAGATGTTCTGTTGATCTTTTCCGGCGGAGAGGTGCTCGTGCGCAGCGATCTGGAGGAAGCCGGCCGGGAGGTTACCCGCCGGGGCTATGCCTGGGGGATGGTGACCAACGGTCTGGCGCTCGACGCCGACCGCTTGCGAAGTCTGATGGATGCGGGGTTGAGATCCATTTCGATCAGTTTCGACGGCTTTGAGGATGCTCATAACTACATCCGGCGCAATCCCCGCAGTTTCGAAAAGGCGCTCGACGCGATCCGGTTGATCGTGAGGGAGCCCCGGCTCACCTACGACGTGATTACATGCGTCACTTCGCCGATGGTCGCTCGACTCGAAGAGTTCAAGGAGCTGTTGATCGCCGAAGGAGTGAAATATTGGCGCATCTTCTCGATCTTCCCTGTCGGCCGGGCCAAGGACGATCCGACGCTCGCGGTTACCGACGCACAGTTCCGCGAGGTGCTGGAGTTCATAAAGCGTACCCGTAAGGAGGGACGCATCGACTTGAGTTACGCCTGCGAAGGCTTTCTGGGCGGTTACGAAGGCGAGGTGCGGGACGATTTCTACCAGTGCGCCGCCGGGGTTTCGGCTGCCTCGATCCGGGTGGACGGGGCGATTTCGGGCTGTACCTCCATCCGGGCCAATTTCCATCAGGGGAATATTTACCGGGACAGTTTCTGGGACGTGTGGCAGAATCGCTTCGACAAGTTCCGCGACCGCGAATGGGCCCGCAAAGGGGAGTGCGCCGATTGCAAGATGTGGCGTTTCTGTCTGGGCGGCGGTATGCACCTGCACGACGACCAGGAGCATCTGATGTACTGTCACTACAAGCGATTGCAATAGTCGGAAACACAATAGGAGAGAGACTGTCTAACAGGTCCCTGAAATTGAAAATCGTCCCTGTCAGGATCATTCCGACGGAGCATTAAAATCGGACTTGTTAAACAGCCTCTCTTTGCGTTATGTCCGGTGAGGCGGACGGTTTTTTCCGGTTCGGATGTTCCGGTCTTATTCGAGCTTATGTACGAAGCTCTTCACTTCCTTGCGTTCCCGGGGCAGCGTTTCCCGGGTGCGGAACGGCTCCGCCAGCCGGTCGGCCGGGCCGGGGTAGCCGAGCGTCATCATCGTTACAGGTTCGATCTTTTCCGTGTCGAGGCCCAGCAGCCGGGCGCAGGCTTCCACGTCGAAGCCGGCCATCTGATGCAGTTGCATTCCCATCGAGGCGGCTTGCAGGGCGATCGAGATGTTCGCGGCGCCCACATCGTGCATCCAGTGCCGGTTATAGACATCCGTCCCCGGGAAATTCTTGTATCCGCAGGAAACCAGCAACACCGGAGCATCGGGCGCCCAGGCTCGATTGCCTCCGGTGAGGCACTCCGCGAGCCGGGCATGAGCTTCCGGATATTCGCGAGTCGTATAGTAATATGCCCACTCCTGGGCATTGTTGCAGGAAGGAGCCCAGCGTGCCGCTTCGAACAGCAATGCCAGTTGTTCTTCATTGACGGGACGGGAGTCGTATGAGCGGGGGCTCCATCGTTCTTCGATGGTTTTTATCAGTTTCATATCGGTAAATCATAGAATGTGTTTGGGTAATCCGCAAATTTTGTGCCCCGTGCATTACTGGATTTCGGGAAGATGCTCCGCCGGTTCCGATAGACGGTCGATGCGCAGTCGGGCAGCCGCTGCGTTCGGTGGGTGGCTGTGAAAAACCTTGCCTGTAAGCTACAGTCCCGGTTTTGCCGAAAAGCCGGATGATATGGCGGTTTTCGGAAGAAGAGGGGCAGACCTGAAATTGAGAACTCCCTGATGAAACTCTTTGTGTCCGTGTGGCCTTTCGCCGACTACAACGGCAGTTTACGACGATAAAAATTCCCGTAAAGGAAAGATTACTCTGATTTTTCGAAGCCTCGGATTGCGTCGCTTTTCTCCACTTTCCCGATAGCAGCAACCCTTGGACGAAACGAAGAAAAGTCGTTCGCGAATGACTTTTTATCTTCATCCGCCTTTGTATAAACGAATTGCCGTTGGAAAATAAAAATAAGAATCTGGATTGCGTTGCTTCGCGACTTGTCAAATAGCTCCTTGATGGGAAATACACAAACAAAAGCTGTTCCGCAGGCAGTTTTTTATCGCTGTTCGTTTGCCGTGTGACATGTCGCTGTCCGGAAATGAAAAAAGGAATGTTTTCGTATCCCTTCTCTCGGTCGGGAAAACTGGATTGCGTCGCTCTGCTTCGCTTCCGGACGAGTCTCTTATTGGGTGTACAAAAATCAAGGACCCCGCTTGATAAAGCGGAATCCTTTTTTCTTGTACCCTTACTTTCGGCGATGAATAGCCGTCGTATGCCCATAGTAAAAAACCTTTGCCTTTTAAGGCAAAGGTTTTGATTTTTGTCGGGGAGACTGGATTCGAACCAGCGACCTCCAACTCCCGAAGCTGGCGCGCTAACCGGACTGCGCTACACCCCGAACAATATTTTTCACCGTAACTGATTTCCCTCTTTTTCGAGCCTCTACGCAAGAAGTCTTTTTCCGGAGGCTTCTTCGTCGGGGTAGCGGGATTCGAACCCACGACCCCCTGCTCCCAAAGCAGGTGCGCTAACCGGACTGCGCTACACCCCGTTCCCAATCCGGGGACCTCTTGCGAGGTGTGTCCCGCCGATTGCGGAAATCAGTGCGATTTCGGAGTGCAAATATAAGGTCTTTTTTGTTTATAACAAACTTTTCCGGCTAAAATTATCTTTTCGAAGAGAGATTCCTTTTTCCCGACTTCCGTTTCGGGACCTTTTCAGGCCGGATTTCGAATATCCGGTCGCGTGTGCCACGACGTACCGTCCGTTATCCCGGAACGTTTTGTTATTGCAAGCGAACCGCTTGCAGTCGGTTTCGAATTATTCCGAATGTCCTCCCCGTATCGCAGCGATGTGCCGTTCGTTTCGGATGACGGTTTTCCGTTTTTGGTATCATCTGCCCGGGCCGTCGTCGAACAGAAACCTGAAATCTTCGCGGGGCCGGGGCATATATACGTGGAATCCCAGTTCCTGCGCCGTGTGAAGATTTTCCGCATTGTCGTCGATGAAGAGCGTCGCTTCGGGGCGCATACCGCTCTTTTCGATCATTTTGCGGTAAATTTCGGGGGAGGGTTTCAATTCGTGCATTTCGTATGAAAGATAGGCTTTCTCGAAATAGTCGTCCAGTTGCAAACCTTCCTGGGTGAAGAGAACGTCTCGCACGAAAGGAAAAACCACGTCGTTGATGTTGGAGAGGGCATAGGTCCGGAATCCCCGTTCCCGCTGCGTGCGCACCATTTGCAGCTTGTAGCGGGGGATGCCGGCCAGGAAGGAGGTGAAGGCCCGGCGGATTTCATCGTCCGCGATGTCGCGTCCTGCGCTCCGACGCACGTAGTCGTAGAAGTCGTCGTTCGTCACGTCGCCCCGTTCCAACCGTCCGAGAAATCCTTTCGGATGGTACGAGTCGATCAAATCGTCGATTTCGGTGAATCCGATCTTGTGGAATTCCTCCACGCAGCGTGCTCTGTCGAGGTCGATCATCACGCCCCCGAGATCGAATACGATATTTTCGATTCCTTGCAGCATGTCGGTCTGTTTCGTAGTGTCGTTATGGCCTGTCGGCAATTATCCGGCCGAATGCACCGGGCAGGACCCGGCTTCGGGTTTCAGCGATGTTCTTCGTTGAAATTTCCGACGGATTTTTCCCGGTTGCAGGAGCTTTTCGGTGGCGGCCTTGTTCTTAGCACCGTTGTCCCGCTGTCGTGGTTTGTCCGTCCGACGTGCCCGTTACGTCGTTTGTTTGTTCGGTCTGTTTCCGGTTATTCGTTCGTTTGCAGCTCTTCCGGATGTGCTGTCGGGGTTTTTATCGTCGTAATTCCGGCCTCGGATTCGGTGATCGTAGTCTCGGCCTGGGTGGACTGCGTCGCTGTTGCCGTCGGAGCGGAAGGTTCGGGAGTCGCCGTTTCCTTCGCAGTTCCGGTTTGCGTGAGTTGTACCGCCGCCTGTTCCGGTACAGTCGCGAGGACTTCCGCCGTCGCGGAAGCCGATGTATCCGTTGTTTCCGTATCGCCTGCCGTATTGCCGTCCGTTACGTCGATGCTCTCTTCCTCCATACCGAGCTGGATGGCATAAATATCTTTTCCCGTGTAATCGCCGAGTTCCTGTGCCGGAATCGTCCGTACCGAGATCGCGGTGACGGGTATTCCCTGCGATCGGGTCAGGTATTCGACGATCGCGCTGTCGCGGCGGACGAGAATTTTTTCGAGCTGTCCGACGGCCTGGTCTCCGTAAAGCGTGAGGGCTTTCCGGCTGCCGGAGAGTTTGCTGCCGTCGATGCCGCGCAGGGCGAGCAGCGAGTCGGCGAAGCGCATCACTTCGTCCGATTTGAGCTTGGTCTCCTGGATTCGCTCGAAGTCGATCATCGACAGCCGCTCGCCCGCCGGAAGGGTCGAGTTGTAGCAGGCCATTTTGAGATTCAGTTCTGCCAGCCGTCCGACGGCCTTGCTGCGGTTGATCCGCTGCGCGAGGCCTATCTGCATTTCGGGCTTGTCGCGCAGTATGTCGGCCACCTTATCCAGCGTGGCGTATTGATCCGTATTGAGGGAGAATTGCAGCGGATCGACCTCGATGCGGTCGAGATTGTCGCCTCCGCCCGTCAGGAACGAGAAGGGTGCCGTCACGACTTTCAGCAGAACGTTGCCCAGCGCCTTCATCACGATCTTGCGGTAGGAGAATTCCGGGGAGTCGAGGTTGCCTTTCACCGGCAGGTCGATCTTGACGTGTCCTTTGCGGTCTTTGAGAATGTAAAGTCCCAGCTTGAGCGGAATCTTGAATTCAGGCTCCAGGTCCTTGCGTTTCTTGTCGACCTCGCATTGAAATATGTCGAGGTGGTTCGTGCCGTTGAGAAAACGGTCAGCGATGATGTTTTGGCTGCGGAACGTGAGGTTGCCGCCCGTGAGCGGGTAGGCCGTGAAATGTTCGCAGTAGGGGGTGAAATCCTTGAGGTTGATGTTCGACAGAGCGACCATGAGGTTGTGGTTGTCGAGGTTCTGAAGCGAGCCTTTCCAACGGATATGGCCCGATCCCGTGCGTTGCAATTTGGCGTCGAGCGTCAGTTCGTTCTGTTTGCTGAAATCGATGTCGCGGCTCGACAGCCGGATGTCCGAAATGAGGTATCGGAACGGTTTTTCGAACGTGTTGTCCGTGAAGGCGATCTCTCCCTTGTCCAGAAGCAGTTCGCCGACGGTGAAATTGAGCTGCGTCGTGGCCGGTTCTTCGCGTTCGATGGTTACGGTCGTTTCACCGTCGATGGTCGCTTCCGTTTCCGTCGGACGCTCTTCGGGAGCTTTGATCAGAGCGAGCAGGTTGTTGCCGCCGCCCCGGTAGATTTCGAACTGGGTGCGGATGCCGGCGGCATAGATTCGGCGAATATCGTACTGCATCGTGCCCAGATTGCCGTCCCGCAGGTCGAAATTGAGCGTATCGACGTCGATGATCCGGTTGTCGCGGCTGTCGCGCAGTTTCAGCCCCGATGCGGCCGCTATGCCGTACGTGCGCAGGTCGAGCAGGTGGTTGGCGTTGCCTTTCACATGCAGGTCGAGCGTGACGAGGCCCTCTACCGAGCCGATGTCGATCACCTGATTGAAATAGGCCGCCGTGCCTGCCAGCGAGAGGTTCGAAAGCAGCAGGCTGAGGTCGTAGTCGGCCGTCGCCTGGTCGTATTCCAGCGAGGTGCGGAGCGAACCGCCCCGTGAGAAGTTGAACACGATGCCCATGTCCGTCCGTTCGTGTCCGGAGAGGTGCAGTCCCGGTACGTCGATGTCGAGCTCGTTGAAGCCCCACGTGACGTTACGCTGCATGTCCTTGTAAGTCAGCTCGCCGTTGTGTATCTTGATGTCGTCGATATCGACTGTCCAGGGGTTCGACGGGGCCTTTTCGACCGTGTCCGCAGGGGTCAGGAATCGGGTCAGCAGGTCGTCGAAATTGAAGCTGGTGCCATCCTGATAGACGTTCAGGTAGGGTTTGTCGATCAGTACGGCGTCGATGTGTATCCGCTGACGCAGCAGGGGCAGCAGGTGTATTCGAGTATAGAAATTTCCCAGCGATGCGAATGTCGTCGAGTCGTCCGGTTCGAGCATGGCGATCTGGTCGATTCGGAGTTTGCCGTTGAGTACGTTGAACCGCAGTTTCTCGATGGTTATTTGCCGGCCGACGAGTTCCTTGCTGTGTTTTTCAAGGTAGTTTTTCGCGATAGGAGGCAACAGCAGAATCGTCGTCACGACGAGTACTGCGATGATGCCGAGGGTGACGAGCAGAATCTTGATCCATTTTTTCATGGCCGTCTATCTTCTTTTTTATCGGGTTCTGTGTGTTAGCGTTGAAGCTTCATCGTGTACTTGCGGGCAACCCGGAGTACGCACATCGGCATCAGACGGCAGAAGGGTATGAAAAGCCGGTTCCACCAGCCGGGTACGCAGCAACGGCGTCCTCGCCAGAGGGCTTTCAAGGCTCGCCGGGCACAACTGTCCGGTGTGATGAGCACACCCAGCCGCAGCCCGATGCGCTGCCAGCGGGGCGGCAGTCCGTAGAGGTCGGTGGCCACACCTGCCGGGCAGACGGCCGTGACACGGATGTTCTGTTCGCGCACCTCCTTGGCGAAAGCTACCGAAAAACCACGCAGGTAGGATTTGCTGGCGCTGTACAGCGCCAGTCCCGGCCAGGGCATCCAGAGCGAATAGGAGGCCATGTTGAGGATATGTCCTCCACAGCCCCGGCGGGACATTTCGGCGCCGAACAGCCGACAGGTCAGGGTCGTGGTCAGGGCATGGAGGCAGAGGATTCTTTCGATCCGCTCGACGGGTGTTTGCAGAATGTCGCGGAACGAGAAAGCTCCGGCGTTATTGACCAGGACATCGACTTCACGGCCGAGAGCCTGTACCCGCTCGAAAAGTTCGTGTGCGGCTTCGGGTCGTGCCAGGTCGATCGGGATGACCTCTACCGCCAATCCGTATTGTTCGTGGAGTTCTTCGGCTGCGGCTTCCAGTTTCGCCGGATCGAGTCCTGCGAGGATCAGCCGGTATCCGAGTTCGGCCAGCCGCCTGGCCATGCAGCGCCCGATGCCGCTGCCGGCACCCGTCACCAGAGCGGTCCGGCTCCCTTTTTCGATCGTTCCCTTGCGTGTCATTACGGTAGTTTTGCCAGTTCCTCCCGGATTTTTCGGGGCAGGTCGCCGCAATGTTTGCAGCATTTCATATCGACCGAATACATGCGGGCGATGCAGTAGTTGCGGTGGTCGCACTCGCTGCGGGTCGCCGCATCGCCTTCGCGCAGCTTGTTCACGAAAGCCGGGTCGTTCACGAGCGCCCGAGCCATCTGCACCAGTTCGAACCCGCTGTCCAGAGCCCGCTCGATTCCTTCGCGGCTCACCAGACCTCCCACGTAAATTAGCGGCAGTTGCAGCGCTTCGCGGAATTTTTTGGCATCCTCCAGGAAGTAGCACTCCGAGAAGGGGAACTGCCGGATCATGAAGGGGCCGCAGTAGCGGATGAAGGCCCGCAACCAGAGGGGCGAGTAGTAGCTCATGGTGTAGATCGGAATCAGACCCCGCATCACGGCCATCGGCGCCTTGCTTACGAAACCGCCCGAGAGAACGATGCCATTGACCTTCCAGCGCTCGATTTCGCGGGCGATCTCGATGCTCTCCGGAATCTCGATGCCGCCCTTGAATCCGTCGTACATGTTGTGCTTGACGAGTACCGAGGTGCCCGTCGCAGCGGCGGCGTTCATCACCTCCTCGAGGCACATGCGCATGAAGCGCATCCGGTTGTCGAGCGAGCCGCCGTATTCGTCGCGGCGGTGGTTGGTATAGGGCGAGAGGAACTGCGAGATGAGGTAGCCGTGCCCGGCGTGCACCTCGACGCAGTCGAAACCGGCGGCATGAGCTGTTCGCACGGCCTTGCCGAAGTCTTTGGAAACCTGCATTATTTCGTCCCGGCGCATTTTGCGGACGGGGGTGTAGGCGTATAGGTTGAATCCGCTCGAAGCCCCGATGGGAATCTGTCCGGCGGTCGAGTAGTGGGTCATGTTGCCGCAGTGACCGATCTGGATCGAAGCGGCGGCGCCTTCCTTGTGGATGGCGTCGGTGATGTCGCGTAGCGCCGGGACGATCTCCGGGCGCAGCCAAAGTTGGCTCTTGAACGAGAGCCCGCTGCGGCAGACGGCAGCGTAGGCCAGCGTGGTCATGCCGATACCGCCCCGGGCGACGCTCACGTGGTAGTCCTTGAGCTGCTGCGTGGGGCTGAAGTCTTTGCCCATCGATTCGAAGGCTGCCGAACGGATGGTGCGGTTGCGGAGCGTAACCTGCCCCAGACGATAGGGCGTGAAGAGTACGGAATCCTGCAAATTACTCATAATTGGAAACTTAATAGATGAAAGGTATGATCCTCTTTCGGTGCAGGGAGGTGAACTCCTGCCCGAACTCTTTTTCATATCGTTTGTAAAGCGAAGCTGCGCGGGGGGCGAGGTTGGCGAAGGTCCACCAGGCGAACACTGCCCCGGCCCATGACCACGAAGCGATGGCGAAGCCCACCCATTCGGTCAGCTCTCCGAAATAGTTGGCCGACGAAACGTAGCGGAACATACCGCCCCGGGGAATGTAATGGCGTGTATCGCCCGGCTTGCGCAGATGGCGGATGATGTAGTCGGAATGGAGGTTGATGACCATGCCTGCGACGAAAAGCGCGGCTCCGATGTAAAAATAGGGTTTGGAGAACCAGCCTTCGTAATAGTCGGCAGGAGAGATGTAGAAGATCCAGCCGCCTTGCATCAGGGCGTTGAGCGTATTGAAGAGCATGCCCATTCCCACGATACCGGCCGGCATTTTCGAATTGCCCCGGATCAGCAGCGGAAAGATGAACGCCCGTTGCAGGTAGTGTCCCTGGAACAGGATCAGCAGGGCCAGCGGCGCCGCTTCCCACGTGCGGTCGGAGAGGAGCCAGAGAACGGTCATGGCGATGAATACCGGACACTCCATCAGCACCCAGCCGATCCGGTTCGGGATCGGGAAGCCGTATTTACGGTTGAAGAGATAGCCGTATCCGGCCTCGAAATAATGGAGTGCGATGTAAACCGCCAAGGCCAGCAGGGCCATGACGATCAAAAAAATGTTAAAATATGCTGCCATGCCGCAAAAGTTTTTACCTATTTTATAAAGGGTGGATAAAAATTATTACAAAGGTAGTGAAAATGAGAACAGAATAAAACAAATGAGTTCGTTTTTTTTATGCCGGAGGCTCCCTGTCTTCTGCGGGGGCGATAAAAACGGGAACAGAGTCCGACCGGTGCGTCCGGCGGCTTTGCCGAGTGCGTCCGACCTTTTCGAAAGTATGTTTCCGGGTTGTTGAATTTCGTTATTTCGGGGTTTTATCTGCGAATGTGCCGGATGTCTTCTGAAAATGTTTGGAGGCGGGATTGCCTCCTGGCATAGTTTGTGTCATTCTTCTGTTACGAACCAAAATAATTATAGCGTATGAACCAGAAACGAAACAATGATGAACTGCTGACGACAGTTTTCGGATCGAAAGAAGTGCTCGAGCCTGCTCCCACCGATGTGATCCCCCAGGGAATGATGCGCCCGGAAATTGCATATCAGATCGTCAAAGACGAAACTTATCCCCAGACTCAGCCCCGGTTGAATCTGGCGACGTTCGTGACTACCTACATGGACGAATACGCTACCCGACTTATGAATGAAGCAATCAGTGTAAACTATATCGACGAAACGGAGTATCCCCGCATTGCCGTTATGAATGGACGCTGTATCAACATGATCGCCAATCTTTGGAATACTCCGGAGAAGGCGCAGTGGAAGGCAGGCGCCCTCGGTATCGGCTCTTCGGAGGCATGTATGTTGGGCGGTGTGGCCGCGTGGCTGCGCTGGCGCAAGCGTCGCCAGGCTGCGGGCAAACCGTTCGACAAACCGAATCTGGTGATGAGCGCCGGTTTCCAGGTGGTGTGGGAGAAGTTCTGCCAGCTTTGGCAAATCGAACTGCGAACCGTGCCTCTGACGCTGAAGAACCCGACGCTCGATCCCGAGCAGGCGCTCGCCATGTGCGACGAGAACACGATCTGTATCGTACCGATTCAGGGCGTTACCTGGACGGGTCTGAACGATGATGTCGAGGCGCTCGACAAGGCGCTCGATGCTTACAACAAGAAGACCGGCTTCGAAATTCCGATCCACGTGGACGCCGCTTCCGGCGGTTTCATCCTGCCGTTCCTGAATCCCGAGGTGAAATGGGACTTCCGCCTGAAGTGGGTGCTCTCGATCTCTACGTCGGGTCACAAGTACGGCCTGGTGTATCCGGGCCTGGGTTGGGTAGTTTGGAAGGACAAGAAATACCTGCCCGATGAGATGTCGTTCAGCGTCAATTACCTGGGCGCGAATATCACGCAGGTCGGTCTGAACTTCTCGCGTCCGGCGGCCCAGGTGCTGGGACAGTACTACAATTTCCTCCGCCTGGGATTCGAGGGCTACAAGGAGATTCAGCAGAATTCGATGGACATCGCCACCTATTGCCACGATCAGATCGGCAAGATGAAGTGCTTCCGCAACTATGCCGACAAGCTGGTCAATCCGTTGTTCATCTGGTATATGAATCCCGATTACGACAAGAAGGCCAAGTGGACGCTCTACGACCTGCAGGCTCTGCTGCAGCAGAGCGGGTGGATGGTTCCGGCCTATACGATGCCTGAGAACCTGGAAAATCTGGTCGTAATGCGTGTGGTCGTTCGCCAGGGTACGTCGCGCGATATGATCGACATGCTTATCGACGACATCAAGAACGCTGTGGCCGAGCTTGAAAAGCTGGAGTATCCGACCGATTCCCGTATCAAATACGAGAAGCAGATCAAGCAGAAAGGCCGCGTATTTACGCACTGATCCGCAGAAACCCGATCCTGCATCCGCCCCGTCGAACCGCTGCACGTGCAGCCGGGGAGAGTTGATGGTTGCGACCGCAATCCGCCTGTCCCGATTGGTGGCGGTGCCGATGCGGTGGGTTGGGATTCCCGCTGATCGCCCGGCTTGCGGGGTTAGCCTCTTCCCGTGACCGAGGCATTGCAAGCTCCGCCCGTCTGAATTTTCAGACGGGCGGAGCTTTTTTTACGAAAAATCGTTGCATAATTAAAATAAAAATGATATATTTGGGCAAATGAAAAAAAACTATTTACCAACCAAACTAAAACCTTTGTATTTATGAAAAAATTTAATTACTTATTCGGCTGGCTTTTTTGCGGGGCGGCGCTTCTCGGTTTTGGATGCGACGATGACAAGACGGATGTCCCCCCCCCGACGGTTACGTTTGAAATCGCGACGCCGGAAGCCTCGTCTAATTCCGTTTCTGTGACGGTTACGCCGTCGGACGACAAAACGACCTATTTTGCGGGAGTGACGGAATCTTCCTCCGTCGAAGGACTTGCCGACGAGGAGCTTGTTGCCGAAATGGTCGCACGTTCGGATTTCGACAAGTGTCTTTACATGGGCAAGAAAGATGTTTCGGCAACCGGGCTGAAGGCTGATACCGATTATACGGTGGTGGTTTTCAGCTATCAGAATAAAGAAGTCGGAGCTGTGGTCAAGAAGACCGTCAGGACGCAGAAGGAGGGTGATGGGCCGACGCCGGGCGATTTCAAAATCGAGATCACGGTAACCGATATCACCCACAATTCGGCTAAGGTGAAGGTTACGCCCAGCGACGATACGGTGGACTACTACGTGAACGTGTTTCCCAAATCCGAGGTCGAGCGTGACGGAAAGATGCTTGAAGGCTGGGAGTTCATCGAATATTACGGACAGGACCCCTACATCGGGAACAAAACCCAGAAGGGTGTGTACGAGAGGTCGCTATCGGGACTTTCGTCGAGCTACTCGTACGTAGTGGCGGCTTACGACCTTTCTCAGGATGAGGAAGTCGTTTATTATGAGTTCCTGACGACCAAGGCTCCGGACGTTCCCGACCAGTTCCAGATTACGAACATCCAGCCTACGACCACGGGGGTGACCTTTACCGTGACACCCCAGAGTGCGGACGAATGGTATTGCGCCTGGATTACGACGAAATCTACCTATGAGAGTTTCGAGCCGGAATCGTATATTCAGGGCGTTTATTATGGCCTGAACAATATTGCGGTTGATAAGCAGATGACGATGTCGGACTACGTGAAGTCGATCGCCAAGCAGGGTACGGCAGAGTGGAGCAATTATGACGGCGATCTGAAGCCCAAGACTGATTACGTGATCTTGGCGTTTTACGTGGACCCGAACAATGAAGACCAGTTGGAGGTATACGACTATGCATATACGAAGGCGGAATTCCGCACGGAGACTCCGGAGACCGAAATTTCGTTGACGCTGGGCGACATCAAGAACCTGACGGACAACGGCGACGGTACTGCCGAGGTAACGGTTCATGTCAAGGCCTCCCTGGCCACATCGTATCGCATCGGCGCTCACACGCAGACCGAAATCGATGAGGAAATCGCGAATGGTTACGGCCCTGAGGATTGGGGGGACTTTTGGATCAGTTGGCGTCCCTCCTCCGATGTCGAAGGCATTTGTTCACCCGAAGGCGCCGATGTCACTGCGCTCATTCCTTTCGTTGCAGGACAGGGATATTGCCTCATTTTCCGAGTCCGTAGTGAAGATGGCAACACGAAAACCGAGTACAAACCTTTGAATAAATAACATTCGGATACATATTCCGGTCCGGTATTTCTCGGCGAATGCAGGTTTTCTGTTTCATCTGAGATTCGGAGAATAATGGTGGGGAGATGCCGGACCGGATTTTTCTTTGAAGTTCATGCTATGAAAAAAACGATATTCGAGCACTTTGGATTCTGGTTGCGCGGAGTTGTGTGTGGCGCGTTGCTCCTGTCGGCGGCGGTTGCATGCAGCGATGATAACGACGATCCGGGGGCAGCGGCTCCCGAGATCACTTTGGAGAGCGTTTCGACGGGTCAGACCGAATTTTCGTTCCGCCTGCGGACGAATGTGGACGGGGCGTACGGTTATCAGGTCGTGAAACGGACGCAGAATGACGGGATAGAGAAGCCCGACGCCGCATCGCTTTTCGACGAGCACACCGGTACCGTGAATAAAGAGACTACGGTGGCCGTGACCGGTTTGGAGACGGGCTGTTCCTATGTGCTTTATGCGGCCGTGAAGGCGGAGACGCTGTATAGCGAAGTGGCGGAGCTCGCCTTTACGACAGGGGTGAACTCGAACGAAATTATCGAGGTGTCGGACATCGGCTCCGACCGGTTTACGTTCTCTATCCGTTGTGAGGGTCCCTACTTTTTCGCCGCGATTCCGACGGCCACGCTGAATACGTATACCATCGAGGAGTACCTCACTGAGGCGGGTTGCATCGGCCGGGGCGAGGCCGAATACGACTGGGTCGACGGAGGGGAATTCTCCGCCGAAAACGGGACTTTCTCCATGAAGGTCATCGCGGGTGTTCCGTACGTCATTCTGATGGCGCCCTGCGACGCATCGTACAATATCACCGGGGAGCCTCAGCGGCTGGATTTCGAGACGCTGCCCCGCCAGGGTAGCGGTGCGGAAGTGGAGGTGGAATTGACCGAAATCGCCTCTACGTCGGTGAAGGTCGGAACCTCGCCTGGCGAAGGTGTCGCCGAATATTACGTATATGTCCGTGATAAGGAGTGGTATACGAACATCATCGAGAACAACGGAGGCGAGGCGATGGCGATCCATATGATCAAGTATGCCACCGATGCGGGACTGGGCAGGAAATACGAGGCGGTCGCGAGCGAAGTGTGGGAGGGTCTGAAACCCTCCAAGGAATATTACTGCGGCGTGGTGAGCGTCGATTTTTCCGGGGGCGAGAATCTTCAGTTGGTACCGTTCACGACTGAAGAGTCCTCGGGACGGGTGCCTCTGCTGGAGGTCGAGGCCCGTAAATCCGATACGAATCCTTCCGAGACGCTGAATCTCCGCATTCGGAGCGATATAGCTTATCTGGGACGTTACGCCGTTTTGGCCGCCGCCGAGGTAAAGAATTACGAAGCGCAGGGTAAGGGTGACAAGGAAATTATTTCGGACGTAGGCACCGACCTGAACATCCAGGAGATGGAGCAGGTCAATACGGCGGAAGGTTACGATATCGAGGTGGAATTCCTCTATCCGGGCATGGAGTATGTCTGCATCGTCGCCGTACGTTCGTTGGAGGATGTGGAAGTTTATAAACGGGTGACGGTGCGGATGGACGACTGGCCCTCCGAGGCGCGTGTCGAGTCCGAGTTGTTCGACGTGCTTCCGGGTACCTGGACGATCTCCTATTCCTATCTGGACTATAATGATATGCCTCAGGAGATTAAGGATGTCGAAGTGAAGATCGAAGCCGGAGTCGATGATAAGACTTGTAAGGAGTACCGTGCTCGGAATATGCTGGTGCTGACCGGCTATCCGTTCCAGGGGGGCGAGCCGCTCTATTATTCTCCGGCCGATTTGATGAGAGAATCTTCCTGGTACAGCGCGGCACCTGAACTGGCTTACCGTGACTACGGGGCCAAAATCTTCTTCCACATTGGAGAGGGCGATGAGGTGACGGTGCCTTCGTCGAAGAGTGTTTATCTGTATAACTGGGGAGACTGGCCGCTTCTTTTCGTGGGCATGGATTACGATAAGTACCAGCTCGCGCCGGCATCGTTTCCGGTGGAGGTATCGTCCGACCGCAGGACGCTTACGATCAAGCAGTACGTATCGGGTGCCGAGTTCGAATACGGTGTATACCGGCCTTCAGTGGTGATGGATGGAGTCAAGTTGAACGTGGCTGTGTCGGATATCGTGCTGCGTAAGGTCGATTGAGTGATGCGGCAGCAAAGGGCTGTCCCGATTGGTGGCGGTGCCGATGCGGTGGGTTGGGATTCCCGCTGATCGCCCGGCTTGCGGGGTTAGCCTCTTCCCGTGACCGAGGCATTGCAAGCTCCGCCCGTCTGAATTTTCAGACGGGCGGAGCTTTTTTTACGAAAAATCGTTGCGTAATTAAAAATAGAATGATATATTTGTAATATCAAAATAATATCATAAAAACAGGATGGTTATGGAAAAGGGAAATTTTGTCTATTCGGGTTGGCGGGCCAACGGCTTCGTCGCGCTCGTCGGGTTGCTGGTGTTGATCGCCGGAGGTATCGCGCTGTGCGTGTTCGGCAGCGATGTAATGGATCCGCGCATTGGGCTGCGGACTGCGATGCTGGTTTGCGGCGTATGCCTGTTTTTTATAAGTATGTTCTGTTTCAAGGGCTTTATGTTGCTCGAACCCAACGAAGCCCGTGTCGTTATGTTTTTCGGCAAATACAAGGGGACTTTTTACGAAACGGGTTTTTGGTGGATCAATCCCTTTATGGGGCGCAAGAAAATTTCGGTGCGTGCCCGCAACCTGAACGTCGAGCCGATCAAGGTGAACGACAAGAATGGTAATCCGGTGATGATCGGCTTGGTGCTGGTGTGGAAAATCTGTCCGGACGAGATCTACCGGGCCGTCTTCGACATCGACGCCTCGACGATGGGCGGCACCGATCTTGCGGTTTCGGCTTCGGCCCGTATGAAGGTGCTCGAAAATTTCGTCAGCGTGCAGAGCGATGCCGCGCTGCGTCAGGTGGCGGGGTATTATGCGTATGATAACAACGGCGTCGCGGACGACGAACTGACTTTGCGTTCGAACAGCGACGAGATCAACGATCAGCTAGAGGCCAAGCTCAACGACCGTCTTTCGATGGCCGGTATCGAAGTGATCGAGGCCCGCATCAACTACCTGGCCTACGCGCCGGAAATTGCGGCCGTGATGCTGCGGCGCCAACAGGCCGATGCGATTATCTCGGCCCGCGAGAAGATCGTCGAGGGAGCCGTCACGATGGTCAAGATGGCTCTCGACCGGTTGGCCGACGACCGGATCGTCGAGTTGGACGAGGAGCGCAAGGCGGCTATGGTGAGCAATCTTCTGGTGGTGCTGTGTGCCGACGAGGCCGCACAGCCGATCGTCAATGCAGGTACGTTGCATCATTAGGATCGGACAATGGCGAAGGAGGCGACGAGGAGTTTTGTGCTGCGTGTCGATGCGTCTACGATGGAGGCGGTCGAGCGGTGGGCTGCGGACGAGTTCCGCAGCACCAACGGCCAACTGCAGTGGATCATCATGGAAGCTCTGCGCAGAAGCGGCCGCCTGAAAAAATCACGGGTCGGGAAACCGGAGCCGAAACCCGAAAAAGAGTGAATCTATGCGAATTAGTTTTATGCGGTGGCGTCCCGGCAGCGACGGCCGGGAGCCTCGGGAGCGGAGAAAATGGCTCGAAATAAACGGTGTGCCGAGTAGGGCCAGGTTTCGCATGTTTATCCGTAACAGATTGTGGATCGGACTTCCTCCCGCTTTCGTGGCAGGGTTTGGAGTCGTATTGCTGCTGCTGGTTTCCGGCGGAGAATCGACTCCGGAGCGGAGCTTGGTGCGGGCGTCGATCGCCGGCAGTTTATGCGTATTCGGTTGGATATTGGGCGTCTGGGCTGCAACGGGACCCGATTCGGAGCCGGTGGCCGAAAACTCGGAACAGGCTTCCGGGGATCGGTTTGCTCCCCGCAAGTTGCGATGGTGGCTGTGGATTCTTTGCGGTGGGGCTGCGATATGCTATGCCGTCTTTTCTCCGAGTATCGGACGGATCGTCGAAGGCGAACGTACGGTGTTGGAGGGTGCGGCGGAAATCGTCAGTAAAGTATTGACGGTAGTCTGTGTGATCGTTCCTGTTTGGTTGGCGGAACGAGCCCGGCGGTAACTTCGTCCGGCCGGATACGCAGCGCGGGTACGGTGTTTCCCTGCCGGTCCTTACTTGCGGTTTTCGACACTCGGCTGTTGGGCGCCCGTTCGGGAGGTTTTTCCTGGTGTCACTCCGGCGGAACGGATTTTTAGGACGATGCGGGATATTTTTCTGAAATTTACGCTATCTTTAACCCGATGAAAAAGATCGTTGTTTTTACGGGTGCCGGCGTGAGTGCCGACAGCGGACTGGCTACTTTCCGCGATTCCGACGGGCTGTGGGCCAACTACCGAATCGAAGATGTCTGTACGCCCGAGGCGTTGCGCGACAATCGGGCGCAGGTCGTCGATTTTTACAACATGCGCCGCCGCGAGATGCTCGGGAAGGAGCCGAATGCGGGCCATCGTGCTATTGCGGGCCTGGAGAAGTGTTTCGATGTGGAGGTAATTACCCAAAATGTCGATAATCTGCACGAGCGGGCCGGCTCTTCGCGCGTCACGCACTTGCACGGAGAACTGACTAAATTGCGTTCGTCGCGCGATCCCGAGTTGATCGTGCCCATCGACGGCTGGGAACAGCGGCTCGATGCAACCGCTCCGGACGGCTCCCTGCTTCGCCCTTATATCGTCTTTTTCGGCGAGGCGGTCCCGATGTTCGAACGGGCGGCCGAGATCGCCGGGACAGCCGATCTCATGGTTGTAGTCGGTACTTCGCTGGCGGTCTATCCCGCCGCATCGCTGGTGCGTTACGTGCGGCCCGATGTGCCGATTTTTCTGGTCGATCCGGGAAATCCCGATACGGCGATGATCCGCAATCCGCTCACCCATATCCGTTCACGAGCCGCCGAGGGTATGCCCGAACTGGCGGAGCGGTTGAAGTCGGAATTCTCTTGAATCACAGCTTTTCTGTCTGTCGTTTTCTCGCGGTCGGAAGGCAGCCGGTTCGAAACTCTTTCCGCATGATTTGCCGGGTTGCGCCGGAGGGATGGGACGACCTTCGAGGATTGTAAAACGATAAGGAGCGGTAATCCGCTCCTTATCGTTTTATTGTTTCTTTTGAAAATTTCTCCGGAACTATCGGTAGGTGATCTCGATCGTTGCCGGGTTTACGATGTCGCGTATTTTGGTTTTCGTCCGGTTTTTGATTTCGTATTTGTAAAGTTTTTCTTCTTCGGGGAACTCGGGGTGGTTCATAGCTTCATCGATGACTTCGTTGCCGACTACGATGTCGTATTCTACCTGATACTCCTCATACGGGACGTCGTAGGATATCCGCTTTACCGCATTGTCGGCATCCGTTTCGATGCGCAGTTTCAGGTATTCGTCCTCTCCGCAGGCGGATTCCGTAGTGGTGTAGGATTTGTGTAGCGTGACATTTGGTGTGGGATAAGCACCCTCATCCACTCCCACCTCGTCGTCCTCGTCGGCGGCAGTGGTTATTTCGGGCAGGCAATCGCCGTAGTTTCCGGTCAGGCGTAACAGGGAAAAAATAGCGCTGGAAGTGTTTTCGAATGAGATGCGACCGCCCATTGCATACATGTAGAAATCGAGGTTGCTCCGGTCGTTGGCATAACGGTGGGGGTAGCACTCATCGGCCGGGAGCGAATACTCCCAGGGCTGGTAGTCCGGGTCGTAGGAGGCCTCGTAACTGTCGTAGTAGGTGTAGCGCGTCAGCAGGCCGTCCGTGTAGTAGAATTTGTTTTCGCTGTATTGATTCAGGCCGCTGGAAGAGGAATAGGAATACTTGGATAGCAAGGAAGAGAGACGTCCTTCCGGGGTGTATGTATAGGTCTCCTGCCCTTCGAGCCGGGGTGTCCCGTTGTCGTAGTCGTAACTCGAAGTTTCGGTGATGCGTCCTTTCGCGTCGGTTTTGGCGGAAATTTTGTAGAGAAGGCGCTCCGCCTCATCGGTTGTCCGGACCGAAACTTCGTTGGCGATCGTATAGTCGAATGTATATATCTCCGTTCCGTTGTCTTTATAGGAGTATTCGTCGGTCGAGTGGTAGTTTTCGGTAATTCGGGCTACTCTGTTTTCTTCGTCGTAGTCGAATGATTGCGAGACGGTCGTCGTCGCTCCCTCTTCGCGGTTGTCTGTGAGTTTGTAATCCACCCGGGCGACGTATTTGTAATCGGTCGGAGGCGTGTCTGGATCATCTGGATCATTTGGATTGTCCGGATTGTCTGAACCGTGTCCCTTTTGTTCGATTTCGATGGCGATGCGGTAAGAGCCGCAGACGATCGTGATTTTGGCGAAGCGCGATTCGGAAGAGCTGTTGGATTCGAGGATTTCGATGGTGATCTGCGCTTTGCCGGCATCGCCGCTGTAGGCGGACAGACGGAGCCACGAAGGTTCCGTGCGCGTCGTCTCTTCGAGGGTTGCAGTCCATGCTTCCGCTGCCGTGAACGAAATGGTTTTCGGAGCGGTTTGATCAGCGTCAAAGATTTGCTCCAGTAAAGAGCTGTCGATCAGGATGGAAGAAAGCCCCCCCCTCCTCGGGAGATTCGGTGCAGGCTCCGAGCATGACGAATGCCAGCAGAGCTGCGAATAGTTTTACGTGTTTCATTGTTTAGGAATTTAAGTGATATTAAGTGTTTGGTTCAATGCCGTATGACAGGAACGGTTGCTGCGTGGTCCGTTAGTTCTTGTTTTTGAAGTAAAGCTCCAGCAATTCGTGCGCCGCGACGAACGAGCTGACTTTGGCGTCGAGCACTTTTTGCTCGAGCTCCGTGATGCGGGGTTCGATCTGCGGGTTGTGGTAGAAGCTGTTCTTCAACACCTCGTCGATGGTTTCGTACATCCAATACTTGTTCTGACGGTTGCGGTTGTGCGTGAAGTATCCGTTCGCCTGAATGAAGTCGAGGAACTCTTCGACGCCTTTCCACACCTCCTCGAGTCCCGTTTTTGTGTATGCCGAGCAGGTATAGACTTTCGGCCGCCAACCCGATTCCGGGACCGGGAAAAGACGCAGCGCACCCTGATATTGCGTTTTGGCCAGTTCGGCTTTGTGGATGTTCTCGCCGTCGGCCTTGGTGATGACCATCATATCGGCCATCTCCATAATGCCGCGCTTGATGCCCTGCAATTCGTCGCCCGCACCGGAGATCTGGAGCATCATGAACATATCGACCATCGAATGTACGGCCGTTTCGGACTGTCCCACGCCGACCGTTTCGATGAAGATGACGTCGAATCCGGCAGCTTCGCACAGGATGATCGTTTCGCGGGTTTTGCGGGCTACGCCGCCGAGCGACCCGGCCGAAGGGGAGGGGCGGATGAAGACCTTGGGATTGGACGAGATGCTCTCCATGCGGGTCTTGTCGCCGAGGATCGAACCGCCGCTGCGCTCCGAGCTGGGGTCGATGGCCAGTACCGCCAGCTTGTGCTTGAGCGAGGTGACCATATTGCCTACGGCTTCGATGAAGGTCGATTTTCCGGCTCCCGGGACGCCCGTGATGCCGATGCGTACCGATTTCCCGGCATGCGGCAGGCACTTTTCGATGATCTCCTGCGCCTGGGCATAGTGGTCGGGGTTGCTGCTTTCTACCAGGGTGATGGCCTGCGAAAGCGTCGTGATGTTGCCTTGAAGAATGCCCTCGACGTACTCTTCGGTGGTGAGTGCACGCTTTTTCTTTCGGACGAAATAGGGATTGACTACGGGTTGGTTTTCCACACCTTCGGTTACGGTCAGGGCGCACTCGTGGTGGGTGTCGGCATACTCTTTTTCGTAATGGTTTATCTTGGTGAATGACATGACGGAATTAACGGTATTACTGGTGTTTATTGAACTATTTTCTGGATGAATGAACTGGTCATACTCTGCGGATTTCCCATCCACAGCACCCGGTTCTTGGCATCGATCAGCACGCTGAACGGCACGAAATCGACTCCGAAACTGCCGAATACTTTTTTGTCGTGATCGAGCGCCACGCCGATCCGTTCGGAGATGTAGGGCGTGAGAATCGGGGCGATTTTATCAGAATCTTCCTGTGTTATGATGATAATGCGCAGTTTGGAGCCTAATTTGTTAGATAGATCCCGGAGTGCGTCCAGCGACGCCGTGCAGCCTTTGTTCGACGAGTGGAAGAATACGAGGAACGAAAGGTCTGCGGCGGCCGGATTCCGGGATGCGAGCCAAGTGACGCTTTTGAGTTCGGGGGCCCGCTCTCCGATGACGATGTTCTGTGCATGGGATGCGCCCAACGTGCAAAAAACGACAGTAAGGAGTAAAAGAACTCGTTTCATAGGCATCGTAATTTTTAGCGAAGATAGTGAAAAAAAATAAATAAAGACCGGTTTTCTGCCGGAAAGGAGATTTATATTATGGAGAATATATGGGGACCGCAACGTAAGACGGGAAATATGGAGGAAGAGAGCCTCCGCGAGGAGAACAGAAAGGCGCACGAGGAGGACGAACGTTTTCGGATGACGGCTGTGAAAGCGGCCGGACAGGTGCGTCAGCGTATGCGCTGCGCGACCGGGGAGTCGGATGAGGTCATTCGTCGTAAGTTCATGTTGCCCGAGCGGTATATTCTGACCTTGATGACGGTCGAAACGCTCGGCCAGGAGCGGATGCTGCTCGATCTGATGGCCGGCGGTCGGCTCGGTGCGGACCTCGTGCTTTGCGGTCGTCGTTCGTTCTATGCCGATATGTTGCTTCGCACCGCTCGCGACCGTCGTCTGGCGCTGCGTACCAATTTTATTTACGAATACTCGCCCGAGGAGTTGAGCGCTTTTTTCCGCATGGCAGACGGCCTGGTTTACCTGCCCCGGAAACGGGGGCGGGTGCAGCCTGTCGTCGAAGCGCTCTATGCCGGGATTCCGGCCGTGCTCTCCGATACCCGCCGCAATCGGCTGACTGCCGGCGATGCGGCCCGTTATATCGCGTGTCCGGAGCTCGATGAACTGGCCGATACGCTCGATGCGATCCTGTCCGATTCCGGATTGCGTCGGCAGGTGCAGGGATGCTGCCTGCGTCGTGTGGAACGATGGAAAACTCCCGACGATAACTTGCGGACCAGGGAGTGATAATACGGGAGCAATTAACCGATCGATAGTTGCACGCTTCGGATTAAATCGCTACTTTTGTCACCAAAAGTACAACGGCTATCTATAAAAAGCAAATCAAAGTATAATAACTGATATTCAGATTGTTATTCATCATATCGGTATTGAAATATCGAGAGAATGTGAATCTTTCTGCATAAATAACCGAGAGTTGCGTTTCCAAATCATTACCTCGTTTTGGGATGCTTGCGGTTACATACAACGGTTATTTACAGTCTATTACGTTTATATTCATCTTGTCGGACGACTCTGCCGAAATTATTTTTGTCCAACTTAAAAAAGCAGAGTTTATGCGCAGTACTTTCAAGGTCTTGTTCTACCTCAAACGAACAAAGAGCACCCCGCGAGCAGTCTATCCGGTTATGGGCCGCATCACGGTCAACGGCACGATTTCACAGTTCAGTGCCAAGATCAACGTTCCGGAACAACTGTGGGAGGTTAAAGGCGGCCGAGCCAAAGGCAAAAGCGTCGAGTCGGAACGCATCAACCGCCATCTGGACAATATCCGCATCCAGATCGGCAAACACTATCAGTCGATTTGCGATCACGATGCCTACGTCACGGCTGAAAAGGTCAAGAATGCCTGGCTGGGTATGGGCGAACGATACCGGACTCTTGTGGATGTTTTCGAACATTACACGAATGATCTTTTCAAACGTATCGGCGTAGATCGCTCGGAAAGTACCTGGTGGCGCTATCGGGCGGTGCTGGGTCATCTCCGGGCCTTTCTGAAACACGAGTACAACCTCCACGATATTCCGCTGCTCGAATTGGAACAGTCGTTCATCGAGCAATACCACGTCTATTTGAAAACTGTCTGCCATTTGAAGGCGGGCAGCGCATGCCGCTACATAGATTGTTTGAACAACGTGGTGAGAATTTCGTTCAACAACGGTCTTATGCCGCGGAATCCGTTCGCTTCCTACAGTTATTCCGCTCCGAAGGAACCGAGAACTTTTCTCAGCGAGAAGGAACTGCGGGTTTTTCAGACGACACGATTGAAGAGTGCCAAACACGAATACCACCGCGACCTGTTTCTCTTTTCCTGTTTTACGGGAATCTGCTACAAAGACATGCGCTATCTGACCTGTGAACAAATCATACCGGACACGGAGGGGCACCTGTGGATACACGGTAACCGTTGCAAGACGGGAGGAGAATATATGGTCAAATTTCTCCCCGCAGCTTTGCGTCTTCTGGAAAAGTATCGCGGAACAGCTCCGTCACCGCTTGCATTCGACATGCCGGGACTTAGCAGTATCAATTGCTCCTTGCGTCGTATTACCAAACAGTGCGGTATCTCACGGCACATAACCTTTCATGCAGCACGTCATACGTTTGCCACGACACTCTGCCTTTCACAAGGTATTCCTTTGTCAACAGTTTCCAAGATGCTGGGACATAAACAGATCACCACGACACAGATCTATGCGCAGACTACGCCGATAATGATCGAGGATGCGATCGATCGTGTCGAATCCCGGCTGGGCGGTAAATTCGCAGTATAGCGTAATCATGGATTAAATCATCCACTGCAAGGAAATTTCATGTAAGTAACAGTGTAAGTTACAAAGAATATCGGTCGGAAGTTGTCACCTTTGCACCGTAACCAACTATCTCGATTATGGATAAAGATGACAAACTCCGCCTTGCGGAAATTCATGCAATGGTCAAGACGATTTCCGTGGACCTTCAATTTTTGAGACGCCACCGCAACGTGCTTTTCGGGACACCGGTTTTGGAGTTCAACGAGGTTTGCTCGGTGCTGCACCTGAGTGCCCGTCAGGTGCAGCGCCTTCGCGAGCGCAAAGAACTCGTAGGGTTCAACGTGGGCCGCCGGCGCTTGTACTTTCAGACGGAGATCTACGACTACCTCTCCCGTTTGGAGAGAGAAAACCTCAAACATCCCGAACAGTCAATGGAACAGTGATTATGGATCGACCGAACAATCCCAGTGAAACGAAGTATCTGCTGATCGGGGAAGAGGAGTTCGAACGTCTTCTGCGCAGCTATTATATTCTCGGCAAGGGGCTTCTGGCTTTCGAATATCTCTGCGGTCACAGCGACCGTCCGATGTACCTGTCAGCCGAGGGCGTGTGCGAAGTGCTCGGCATTACGCGCGACGAGTTGGACGAGCACCGCCTGAAACGACAGATCAAGGCGAAAGTTTTCCAGCGGCAGATGATGTACAGCCTCTACGATCTGGTACTCCTCGCCGAACGTCTCGTGCGCCATAAGATCCGGTACAGGCTCTCGAAAGCGCCCCGCTTCGATGCGACGGGCCAACGCCTGTGATTCGCGTTGTATCTCAGCTTATCAAGACCGGCCGTTTGCGGCCGGTCTTTTTCTCCGATTTCGTAAAAGCGACGAAACGACAGCAGGAAGAAAGGAGGCATAGACAAATACCATACATCCGATCTACCGGCCCGCTTCGAGGGAAGCCTTTCGGAACTCTTTGAGCAGCGCCATCAACTCCAATGCGGCTTTACGAGCCCTCCGTCCGGCTGCCTTGTTGTTATGTCAATATTTACATAACAACAATTAGGTAAACACTATTATAATGTAAAGAAGCGGTTGGAATATATTATGTTCCAGCCGCTTCCTAATTATTTTCTTTACATAATTATTTGTAGCTTTAGTAAATTCTAAATCTACAAGTTATGTGTAAAACGAATAAATCCATCTCGGAAATTATCGATGCATATCGATGTGAATTGATTGACAGAGGTTATAGTCAGGGAACTTTTTATGATTATTCGAAAATCTGTCGTATCATACAAAAATGGTGGGATAAAAAAGGTCTTAAAGAATTTAACGAAGAAAATGCCTTCCAATTTTGTGACGAATTTATAGGGACACGTTATCTGGCCCCATCTTTAACATCAGAACAGAGGCGTAAACTGCGGGTTATTCGAATGCTTCTGTCGATATATAGAGATGAAGATTTCGAAAATTATACACCCTCTCACCAAAAAATTTTTAAGACAAAACTTGGTGATGTCTTTTATCCGTATATCGACTGGTGCATATCGACACTCAAATTCACACCGTCCACAGTGGAAACCCACAAACGGGTTGCAACTAAATTCGATTCTTTTTTATGGGCACGAGGAGTTAATTTGGCGGAAGTCTCATCATCGCTTTTTGAAGATTTTATTACGTCCGAATCAAAATCCAACCGAGTAAGGTACAAAGGCGTTCTTCGCAACATTTACCGATACCTGTATGAAACAGGTATTACGAAAGGGGATTTATCAATATTCATACTCAAAGAGCCTTATATTCGTGCTGCATCAAAGCTGCCTACAACATATACCGAAGAAGAAATTAAAAATCTAATCTCATCCGTTGACAGAAGTACACCGTTGGGGAAACGGAATTATCTTATTTTACTATTGGCTTCAGAATATGGTATGAGAGCATCGGATATCCGGAGTTTGAGTTTGAAACACATCGATTGGGAATCGAACACGATATTGTTTAACCAACAAAAAACAGATATTCCGGTTTCTTATCCTCTTATTCCGTCTATCGGTAATGCCATTATTGAATATTTGAAATACGGACGGCCTCCGGGTGGAGATGATGTGATTATTGTACGACATGACTCTAAACGTAAAGGGTTACGGCTTTCATCCGGCGGGATTTATTCCATAGTGGAAGGCGCTTTTAAGAATTCGAATATTTCGAATTGGCAGAAAAAGAAACATGGTCCTCATTCTCTTCGGCATAGCTTTGCTTCAAATCTGTTAAAGCATGGAGCTGGATACTATATAATCAGTATGACCATGGGGCACAGTTATGCTGAAACAACCAAAACATATTTGCAAATCGACTTTGACCAATTAAGAAAATGCAGTTTACAGATTCCAGTTGTACGCAGTATCTATTATAACCATATGGCATATTAAGGAAAGGAGGTGGCATATGGGTAGACCTAATTATTATTCAGCCTTTGCAGAACATATTTCCAAGTTCTTAGATTATAGAGAGAATAGCGGGATAAAATATATGTATCCGGATTATGTGCATCTCAAGAACCTCGATAACTTCTTTATCCAAGAAGGAATTACGAACATCTCTTTTTCCAGAGATCAAGCCGTCAAATGGAAACAACAACTTGAGAATGAATCAAAAAGCACACAATATGACAGAATTAATATAACAAAACGATTTTTTGAATATCTGTTCATACAAGGATTTCCGGTATTCCAATTTAAAGACATCAAACACCCTAAATCAAAATTCACTCCTCATATTTATACGGACGAAGAAATTGAAAAATATTTCGTTGCATTGGATCGATATGAACCGATAAAAAATAGAAAGCATAAGATCCAATTACCTGTATTATTCAGAATTATGTTATGCTGTGGAACACGTATGACCGAAACGATAAAGATTCAGAAAAAGGATGTCGATTTAGATGCAGGTATCATAAAATTATCCGAGACTAAAAACTCAAAACAGCGTTATGTGGTTATGTCCGACAGTTTAATAGAACTTATGAGAGCATTTGCCGACAAAACGTTCTACGCTTTATTGGATGATGACTATATATTCTCCTCTTTATACGGCAAGAATATTTCTGCTTCAACAGTTGCGGCAATACATCACGATATTCTTCGGCATGCAGGCATACCGAATAGAGGTAGTGGACGATACGGAAAACGAGTGCATGATTGGCGCCACACTTTTGCCGTAAAGTCTTTTAAACAACTTATTGATTCAGGGATGGATATGTATGCTGCTTTGCCAATTATGTCTGTTTACCTGGGACATGACAGTATCTATGCTACGGAAGGTTATCTGAGATTGACTATCAGCATGTATCCATATCTCAAGGAAAAATTCGAAAAAAATCTTGATGAAATATTTGAAAAATAGCTAATATGAAACGAACTGATTTTGCCGGTGCGCTTTACCGTTATTTCCGTGATTATTTAGTTAATGATCGAGGTTGTTCTGCACGTACAATAGAAACATATCGCTATGCTTTTATACAATTTATTGACTACATGGAAAATCACCTTAATATACGACCGGAGAAAATAGAACTAACGCATATCAATGTTCAAAATCTGCAATCATTTCTCTTGTGGCTGGAGCGCGAAAAGAAAGTATCAACGTCTACACGTAACCAGCGGCTCGCTGCTTTTAAGAGTTTCTCTTCTTTTTTGAAGTACGATCTTCCTGAATGCCTTGATAATGTAATACAAATTCAGAATATTAAAATGAAAAAATCTTTTGTTAAAGACGTATCTTATCTTAAACCGGAGGGGATTAAACTGTTACTATCTCAGATAGATAGGTCTTCGTACAAAGGGAAAAGAGATTATGCAATGTTCTCATTGTTGTATGCAACAGGCATCAGAGTTAGTGAATTAATCAAAATAAGGGGACGGGATATTTCAATGAGTTCTCCAAAGCATATAACTATACATGGAAAGGGAAATAAAATAAGGCATGTGCCAATCGTACAGCACTTGGCATCTATTCTTGAAAAATACTTGGAAGAAAGCCGATCCATGCTCCCGCAAAATCTGGATAAACCAATTTTTGTAAATCATTCGGATGAAATGTTTACAAGACAAGGGATCAATCATTTACTAACAAAATATGCGAATAAAGCGAGGACGGTGAATTCATCTCTCATCCCAAAGGATTGCAGCCCTCATAAGATCAGACATTCTACTGCAATGGCTATGGTTGAGAATGGAACGGATCTAATCGTTATACGGGATTTTTTAGGTCACTCCAGTATTCAAACAACTGAAATATATGCAAGATTATCCGCTTCTCGTCGAATAAAAGCTATTGAAGCGGCCAGTAAAGAAATTGTTCCACCAGAAGATGCTATTTGGGTAAACAACACATCTATTAAAGAGTGGTTGAAATCCATGACAAATCCTAAAATTATGTAAAGAAAATAATTAGGAAGCGGCTGGAACATAATATATTCCAACCGCTTCTTTACATTATAATAGTGTTTACCTAATTGTTGCCTTTGAACCACTGAAGATATGCATCCTTCTGAAATGCTGCGATGCGATCGTTGATCTGTTCGAGTAATTTTTCCATATCGATTTTTATTGGGTCGTTATGAAACAAATATAGGCAAAATCGGCTGCTGTCGGACTCTTTGTCCGCTTTTTTATGCATGATACAGGATCGTCCCGGTCGGACGCGGGGCAAGTTAGCGGCAGGCTCACAGTCCCTTATCGCCTTTTCCGCGCACGATCTTCCCTTCTTCGAACGGTATCGCACGCGGAAAAGTCGCACGGGCCGCCTGCCGCAGTTTCCGCCCCGTCGTCCGACCATGCAGGACATTCGGTCTGGCGACACAATAAGAATATTCACCAAATTGTTTCGAACCATGAACATCTATCGGATTTCGGCGGAAGGCTACGCCATGTATCTCTTCCGCGTTGCGGCGCGTACACAAGCTGCCGCCTGTATGAAGCTCTCAGTGCTGCTCGGCATAGCGGCCGAGAACTGTCGCGTTATGGAAACACTTCCTCTGAACGACCATGTACGGGAAATCGAATCCTGCCGTACGCGGGTGTCTGCGCGATGATATGCTGGATGGACCAGAAGAGCTTTACACGCTTGACGCTTACTCCCGACTATCGAACTACTTCGGAGATACAGAGGGCACAAGGCTTGTTGGAGGAAGTTTTGCCCACTATTCCCGATGCGGAACTGTTGTACGGCGTTTTCTATAATGAAAATACGGAATACTGCACGTTCGAACAGAGCCGTATCTGTTTCCGACGCAACGGAATCCTCTTTCGGATCAATAAGCAGTATTCTCCCAAACCGACCTATGCGATCGACATCGACACCTCGAATTTCAAGCACATAGATCTTCATATGCAGGCTCGTATCCGGGATAAATATCCGGCACCGCACCGCATCGGTGTCCTTTCCGAGCGTAAGGTCAATATTTGGGTGGACTACCTGACTAAGATCTGGCACGACCTGGAACACCTCGATCGAGAACGCAATGCCCATATCTCCGCCCATCGATCGCGGTTGAACAAACTCCCGGATGTTAAGTGGAACAAAGATCGGGACAGAGGATCTATCGAGCGTAACGGTCTCTGCTACAGTTTCCGCTACGAAACGGGCACGATTCAGGAAAAGGTATCGCTCGATTACGGCCCCTGTACGCTCGACGACTTCCTGGCCCTTTCAGATAACCGCTACAGACCGAAATGCTGAACCTTTTTCAAAACGATTCCGAATCGGGAATGATACCCTTTCCGGAATATTTCATACGCAACCTGTATGTCCATCGCTTCCGGCTGTCGAGCCGGAGCGCTGACACGCGCCGCCGGATCGTCCGCTGGCTGTTTCTGCATTTCCACGTCTATGACTACCACCCTGCGGATGCTGAAATTACGGGACGCTACCTTTCGCGGGAACGGTTCCCGCCCCTGCTCTTTATGACGCTGACCGAGGATTTTCGCAAGGACTCCTCGCTGTGTCTGCGGATAATCTCCACCGACTTCTATACGCTCTATCTGGAAGGAAACGTCTATTGTGACGGCCGGTGGCATAACATTCGACTGTAACCTGTTCCCGTCTGAAAGCGGCGGGAACGCAAACCTGTTTTACGATGGCGAATATATGTATCAACCGCTTCTATTGTTCGACGGACAATGAAGCGAACTACGAAAAGATTCTCTACGGCCTCGGCGATCGGTTCGACCTGTACGACCTCGATGGCCGCGACAACTGGATGCGCGGGGAGTTCGACTCGAAATGGTGCTATCCCGAGGAGGCGATCGCAGCGATGATGAAGACGTTGGAGAAGGACCCGACGCTTCATATCGAGATTGTCTCCTGTGAGCCGGGGATGCAATACCTCGAAGCGCATATCTACGACAACGGATGTGGAATAGCTTTTAATAGGATGAACCGGAATTTTTGAGTAGGTGTACGCTACACGTTCGAAGGAGCCTACACCGTTCGGGCGGTTTCCGACAAGGAAGCCGCCCGGCTTGTTTTACGACGATGCGGCCTGACGTGCGGCAATATCCATACGACGCTCGACGAGCTCACGTGTCCGGATTGGGACTTTCCTACGCATCCCGACACACGGATAGGAAACGTCGAACCGATCGAGATGCCGGAGCGGAAGGCTTAAAATTATCAATACGAACTAATCTATGACCAAATACAGATTTTATGAGGACAGGAAGGTCTCGGTGTGGGAGCGCATCTACTTTTCCATCGAGGCCGCAACGATCGAGAGGGCCGAGGCGTAAGCTGCGGCGATCGCTCACAGGTCCCTTTACGCTGCGGCGTGCGACGACGCTGCGATCGAAATCGAGGAGAGCGAAACGCTAAATTGAATTAAGACCTATGAAACGATTTGAAAAAATTACTAAGCGCTATGCGCTTGCGAACAGCTATTTCAAAAACCGGCTGCTTATCTGGCCGGATACGCTTTGCGAAATTCACGATTACCTGCAACAACACGGTGAACTGCCGTTCCGCTACGACGGGGATAACTGGTCCTACGACGCACTGTGCGAGCGGCAGAAGCGACGTGGTGTCCGCCTGTCGCAGTACCTTACGCCCGATGCTACGGCCCGGCGGATCGCCGCCCTTGCCGTGCGGTATTTCGAGAATGACAGCCGTATCATGGACGTCTGCTGCGGTACGGGACAACTCACCCGGGCCTTGATCGCCGAAGGCGTGCATCCCTCGCAGATCGTGGGATTGGAAGTCGACCGGGAGCTGGCGGACTTTTACGCACGCCTGTATCCTGTGACGCAAACGCTGATCGGGCCATATCGGGACATCGATTTCCGCTGCGAGAACGTCGTTGCCAACCCTCCTTTCGAAACGACGGAGGTCGTCGATTTTCTTTCGTGGCTTGCGAAGGTACAACAGCCGGGCGACCGGAGTGTGTTGCTGCTTCCGCACGGTTTCATCGACAAACAGCGCCCCAAGGGCATACAGGAAACGCTGCGGCAATTCAAGGTTCTGTACCGTACACCTATGCAGGAGCGGTTCGCGCGGACAAATGTCATAGCCGAAATAGTCGTTCTGGAGCGACGATAGCATCCATTGCGAAACATTCCGGCAGGCCGCTCGCTCCCGGTTCTGCATTTCAGGTCGGGATCGGGAGCGGTTGCGGTATTGCCGTTTCCGCGATTTTTCGTATTTTTACAGAGTATTGGCATTGTTCGATGATGTAAGCAAGACGCCTATGACGACTCTTCGCTGCGTGGTGGAACGCATCATCTATCAGAATCCCGAAAACGGGTATTCGGTATTGAAGGTCAAAGTAAAGGGCTACGATGATCTGGTTACGCTCGTGGGCAACCTGCTGGAAGTTCCCGTGGGGAGTGTCCTGCTGTGCCGGGGCGAGTGGAAAGTGGACAAACGTTACGGCAGCCAGTTCGTTGCCGCAACGTGGGAGGAGACGATGCCCGCCACGGTTTACGGCATCGAGAAATACCTCGGCAGCGGACTGGTGAAAGGCATCGGTCCCCGTTTTGCCCGTGCGATCGTCCAGCGATTCGGTGCGGCGACGATCGAAGTGATCGAAACCGACATCGAACGGCTCTACGAGGTGCCGCAGATCGGCCGCAAGCGCGTGGAGAAGATCCGCGAGAGCTGGGAGCGGCAGAAGGAGATCAAGAACGTGATGCTGTTTCTCCAAAGCTACGGCGTAAGCACGGCCTATGCCGCCAAGATCTACCGAGAGTACGGCTCGGAGAGTATCGACAAGGTTCGGGAGAATCCTTACCGCCTCGCCGACGACATCTGGGGCATCGGCTTCAAGACCGCCGACGGCATCGCCGGCAAGATGGGCTACGGGAAGAACGATGCCCGCCGGTGCCGGAGCGGGATCCTTTACACGCTCGGCCAACTCTCGGACGAGGGACACGTCTATGCCGAACGGGAACAACTCGTGCAAGCGGCCTGCACGCTGCTCGAAGCCGACGCGGCACCCGTCTGCGAAGCGTTGGAGCGGATGATCCTCTCCGAGGAGTTGATAACGGAGCGGGAGGCGATCTACCTGCCGGCGTTCTATCATGCGGAGTGCGGCGCGGCACGGCGGCTGAAAGAGCTCGCGGAGAGTGCGGGCCGCACGTTGTTCACTACGGAGCTTGACCCCGGCGTTCTTACCGCAGAAACGGGCATCGACTACGACGACGTGCAGCTCGCCGCGATCCGGCAGGCCGTGACCTCCAAGGTCATGGTGCTCACGGGCGGCCCCGGCACGGGTAAGACGACCACTACGCAGGGCATCATCGCGGCGTTGAAGAAGGCGGGGCTGCGCGTTCTGCTGGCGGCACCTACGGGACGGGCGGCCAAACGCATGAGCGAAGCGACGGGGATGGATGCCAAGACCATTCACCGGCTGCTGGAATACAATCCGCAGGACGGTTATAAACGCAACGACGAAAATCCGCTGGACGGCGACGCCCTGATTGTGGACGAATGCTCGATGATCGACATCCTGCTGATGAACAACCTGATGAAAGCCGTTCCGGTGACGATGCGTCTGGTGCTTGTGGGTGACATCGACCAGCTGCCGAGCGTCGGTGCAGGCAATGTCCTGCGCGACATCATCGACTCGCAGAAGATTCCCGTCGTGCGCTTGACGCGAATCTTCCGGCAGGCACAGAAGAGCCGGATCGTGATGAGCGCCCACGCCATCAATCAGGGCCGTTTCCCCGATATGAGCAACGGCCGCGATACGGATTTCTTCTTTATGAAGGAGGAAGACCCCGAACGGGTGGCTGCCACGGTCGTTCGGCTGGTGAAGGAGCGCCTGCCGCGCGCCTATGGACAACGGCCGGACAAGATTCAGGTTCTCACGCCGATGCAGCGGGGCATCGTGGGTGCCGCCAACCTGAACCTGTCGTTGCAGGAGGCCCTGAACCCTTCGGGGCCGAGCCTGAATCGCGGAGGCTATACCTACCGTCAGGCAGACCGGGTGATGCAGGTGCGCAACAACTACGATAAGGAGGTTTTCAACGGCGACCTGGGGTATGTCGAGAGCGTGAATACGGAAGACCGGACGCTGACGGTGGATTTCGACGGCCGCAGCGTGGAGTACGACGTAACGGAGCTCGACGAGCTGACGCTGGCCTACGCCACGACGATCCACAAGGCGCAGGGATCGGAGTATCCGATCGTGGTCCTGCCGGTGCTGATGACCCATTACGTGATGCTTCAGCGCAACCTGATCTACACGGGTATCACACGGGCCAAGAAGATCTGCGTTCTGATCGGTGCGACGAAGGCTCTGGCCTGCGCCATCCGGAATCAGGCCGTGCTGAAACGCAATACCAAACTCAAGGAGCGGCTGAACCCCGCCTTGAACACGTGATCCGGGCGATCGCCTTTCGACGACGGATCGGATCACTTACCGCAGCAGATGCCGCAGGGCTTCGAGGGGATGATACAGCAGCATCCGGGGTCCGGCATAGCGCATCACGGCCCGAATCTTTTCCCGCTGTGCCGGAGCGTAGCAATGAACCGTGCACTGTTTGCAGGAGCCTTTGAGAGGGCCGTAGCGGCAGGTTTCCAACCGCCGGCAGGCGTAGGACAAAAGGCTGCGGCACGCCTCGCACAGCTCCGCGTTGTGCTCCTTGCGACGGCAATAGAGGCGTATCATCCGTTCTACCGTCCGTTTTTCCCGTTCGATGCGATCCATCCTATTTCGCCTTTACGGTCAGCAGCTCCCGCCAGTCGGTCGTATAGCGCGGCGAGAGATGTTCGCGGTTCATACGGAACGGCTCGGTTCCCTGTGCCGCGATGACGATGCTGCCCCGGCCATAGACCTTGTTCACCCGATCCAGAGCCTCCATCAGTCGTGCGTGCTTCCCCTTGTCGGGCGGTGCGAACAGAGTGCCCTGCACGCCCGTTGCCGGTACGATCTGCGCGAGTGTCACACCGGCTTTTTTGTACCCGAACCCTGGACGATAAATTTGCCGCAGCGCTGCACGGGCCTGCCGGACGATCTCCAGCGTGCTGTCGGTAGGTTCGGGTAAGGTCAGCACGGCCGTTTCATAGCGCTGAGGCTGGTCGTCCCGGTGGCGGTTGGTGAAAATGAATCCGTGTATCTGCCCGCAGAGAGCACGCTGGGCGCGGAGCTTCTCGGCGCACATCGAAGCGAACTCCGCGACGATGCGTTCGAGCTCCTCCCGCTCGTAGATCTCCTTGGGGAAACTGCGCGAGACGGTGATCTGCTGCTTCTGCTGCGGCATCTGTTCGAAGCCGATGCACTCGATGCCCTGTAACTCGCGCCACGTCCGCAGACCCGTAATCCCCATGCGCCTGTGTATCCACTCCTCGGGCAGCTCGACGAACTGCCGCGCGGTCGTGATGCGCATCGAATCGAAGAGCTTGCCGTAGCGGCGTCCGATACCCCAGACCTCGTGCAGGGGAAAGGTCGCAAGTACCTTTTCGATGTCCTCGGGCCGATGCATGTAACAGCAGCCGTCGAGTTTCGGGTAGCGCTTGGCCAGCTTCGAGGCGATCTTGGCCAGAGTCTTGGTCGGCGCGATGCCGATGCTCACGGGAATGCCCGTGTTGCGGCGTATCGTGCGGCCGATGCGACGTCCGTAGTCGTCTAACGGCTCGGCGATGCCGTGCAGGTCGAAAAATGCCTCGTCGATGGAGTACACCTCGACGGAGGGGACGAGCGTGCGGAGCGTCGCCATCACACGGCGCGACATATCGCCGTAGAGGGCGAAGTTGGCCGAAAAGACGGCCACGCCGTGCCGGTCGATAAGCCCCTGTACCTGATAGAGCGGCTGCCCCATGCCGATGCCGAGGGCTTTGGCTTCGTTCGAGCGGGCGATGATGCAGCCGTCGTTGTTCGACAGCACGACCACGGGTCGCCCGACAAGATCGGGACGGAAGACCCGCTGGCAGGAGGCGTAGAAGTTGTTGCAGTCGCAAAGGCCGTACATCGAAGGTGTTATTTGAAGGTTTTGACGACGTGACGCACCACGCCCCAGATCGAGAATTCGTTGTCGGCATCGACGCGAATGGGCGGATATGCGGGATTGGACGGCAGGAGCCAGGCCCCCGCAGCTTCCAGCTTGACCCGTTTGACGGTGAACTCCCCATCCACGTAACAGACGGCGATGCATCCGTCGTAAGGCTCGACGGCACGATCGACGATCAGCAGGTCGCCGTCGCCGATACCGTCGCCCGTCATGCTGTCGCCCTCGACACGCACGAAAAATGTCGAGGCAGGATTCGGCACCAGCTCACGGTTCAGGTCGAGCGGCATGTCCAAAAAGTCGTCCGCCGGCGACGGGAACCCCGCCCTGACCGTGCCGCCCGACAGAGGAACTTCGCACAGAGTAGACAGGCCCGGACGAAAGATTCGCAGTGTTTTTTTATCCATTCTTCTACATTTTACGGAACAGGTGTGAGTCTGTACCGGCCTTGAAACAGCACCTCGGGGAGCGGATCGGCGGACATCTCTCCGGCCCAGTAGCGCACGGCTGCGGCGGCTATGTCGCGGGCCGTGGCCGTACGCTCGTCTATGGCGTCGAGCCAGCGCATGTCCCCTGTAAAACGGTCGTACGTTTCGAGGATTTGCACTTCGCATAGCTGTGCCGAGGACATGCCGCTGTAATTCCTGTAATATTCGCAGGCCGCTCTCTCCGTGAAGAAATAGGCGCAGTCGGTGCGACCGATACGCATGTGCGGAGGACGGTGCAAATCGAATGCCGCATCCCAGATGCAGCAGACGCACGCCTGATGCTCCGGATTGAAAGGGTCGAGCTGCGGAAAGTGGTCGGCAAGCGAGGGAATCGTTTGCAGGATGCTTTGGCCGCTTAACAGCGACTGGACATAAACAAGACGCATGATCTGCGCGTGCCGGGCATAGTCGGGGTGTCGCAGGTTGTTGTCGCGCGTTTTCGTATCGAGATCGATTCCGATTTGCGTACGGTCGGATTCCAAACGGTAGAGTGCCATTGCGAGATTCTGTTTCGGGTGCCTGCAAATATAGCGATAAGACACCGAAAAGAACACGTAATTTTCGATTTTCCTTCGCCTCCGGTTGCCTGCGGGGAAGCTCGGCACGCGCACGGCCGCTGCCGCGCCCTCGTCGGCTGCGGACGGGAAAATCATCCTCGGCGTCGGCATACCTCCGCCCTGCGGTATTTTCCCGTCGCTGCGCCGCCGTCGCGCACCGGTGTTCTTCCCGAGGCAACCGGTACGTCCGGGATAATACAGATCGTCTGCCCGACAGATTCGGAGGCGGTCGAGGTTGTTCCGCGACGCTCCGGTCTTCGCTTTTCGTTTACGAATCTCTAAACCGATAACGAACCATGACACATGATCCGACGAAGGGCTGTTATACCCTCGACACGTTACGGGCATTGAATCCGCTTTACGACCACGAACACGGCCTGACACAGCAGGACGTCGAAGCGGTCAATGCCATGAAGAAATACATCGAATCGACACGCAGCGCCGACAGGCTGCAGTGCGGCGATCGAGTGCGATACGTTTCCCGCCACGGTGACTATGCCGGCAGTGCATTGATCGCCTACGACAGAAACGATATGCTCACCGTCTGTATCTGTCCTTACGATCCCTTCGCCTCGCGGACGAAAGACGGCGTACAGTGCTGTAGCAGCGGAGGCCCCTTTACCCATGTCGCGGCTGCCGCATTCCGCTATGAGGGCCCCCGACGGGGTTCTTTCAAAATCTGGGGTCACGACGGACCTTGCGGCAACGGGTCGATCCGCTTCGAAGCCGAAGTCGCGGGGTGGAGCTACCGCGAACCCGATCCGCTCTATGGCGACTTTACGACCGAGGCGTGGCGCAGGCTCTATGTCTATCGGATCGAACGGCCGTGCGGCAGCGATCTTTACCGCACGAACGGCCGGGAGATCGGCGACGAAGCAGCGTTCCAGACGTTCCTGCACGACTACAAAGCTACCGTATTTCCGGGACGTTCGCCCCGGCAGCTGGTCGTCTGGTGCTACCGCCCTGCGGAGAGACCTCTGCCGCAGGAGCAGTGGGATGCGCTCGACGCGCCGATCGTCGATTGCCGTATCTACAACGTCCCGCAACCCGTGAAGATTCTCTACGACGATCTTCGGCACGAACGGATCGTCTATTACGTTCCGCCCACACTCCATATCCATTAAATCCCTATAACATTATGAATGACGACACACTGATCGTTACCGAAACCGAGGGCGATACGTTCGACTTGCAGCTCTCGGAGTCTTCGACGCCCGAAACCTTTCGACGCCGGGCCGCTTCGCTGACGGGAAGCGGCCTTTCCGAATCCGAAGCGCGGCATGTAGTTGCGACGACGCCCGTTCCGATGGAGATTTTCTGCGACTCCGAGCGCGGAATCTTCGCTGTCGAAGCCGAACCGCTCGCCTACAGCCCGCTGTTCAATCCCTACACGGGAGAGGAGATCCCGAACGAGAACCTCCGAACGGAGGATGCGAAACTTTCCGACAGCCGGATCACAACGGAAAGAGATAAGATGCTGGAACGATACGAGGCGATCGACCGAATACACCGCCGACGCCTCGTCGATCTGATGACAGGAATCGTTTCCGAAATGACGGGCCAAAGCCTCGATTCAGGCAACGAATATCCGGCATCGGACGAACGCCAGGATAAATGCTATGTCACAGCTTTCCGGATAAAACATGCTGTGTTGTATGCCTGCCTGTCGTACGACTACGGAGGGGATCGCTGCGTGCCGGTGCGGGACCTCGAAGTCGGACAGCTTTTCGATGTCTTGCGGATGATGCTGCAAGACCTCTGAATATCATTCCAACCCGTTTGCCCCGTAATCGCCGTTGATTACGGGGCGCATTTGTTTTACCATGAAATTTACCGCTTATGAGCCACGAAATCATCAAAAACATCTTCGTCACCGCCGACCGGCGCGTGATCGTCTGCCATGCGCCCGGCAATATCCAACCGCAGATCTTTCATGAGGAGGAATACGAACCCCTGACCGAACTGTTGCGCAAGGAGGGCTACGAACGCCTGGAGGAGGAAATCCTCTATCTCTTTTTTCTGGGGGTCTGGCAGAACGACCTGCGGCACGGCCGTGCCGTCGCCCGCGCTATCGAGCAGGAGCGGATGGATGTTTACGAACTCTGGAAACGATGCGATCGGGACGTATCGTTCCGACGGGAGTTTATCAGACATTTGGCCACCTATCTCGAACCTTTGACGGTCGAATTGCCGAACCTATAAAACCTCGATACGACTATGCAAGTGAAATTATTGCGTCAGGCCGCAGGTCGGGATGACCGGATCGTCGCGGCCTATGAAGATGTGACCTTCCTGAACGAACACGTCGGATGGTACCCCATTATAAAAGACCGGTTCCGTAAGGCGAACGATATAGTTGTCGTCGTACTGCGTGTCGGCGACGTTTGTTTCGAAGCCGGAAGTATGTTTCGCAGAGGAATGCTCCGCAAGGAATATATCGAAGCGCGGACTGCGGAAGCTCGCAACCTGCGAGCCGCCGTGCAACGCCGTATGGCGAGCTGCCAGTGGATTCCGTCGTCTTACGTGGCAGCCTACGAAGCACTGGGTTGGGATGCCCGGCCGTTGAAGGGGCATCGCACCCGTATGCGCGAACTGTATGCTGCGGAAGACCGAAGACGGGAACAAGTGCGGATCGAACGGGAAAATGACGACAGCGGCAAGAGGAAGCGCGGCTGAGAACGTCATTGAAACGGGCCGAGGCTGCTTTTCGGGAGGGAGGATTCGTCGAAACGGAACTCTTTATTGCCTTGTGCGGCAAATATGGGATCAATATCCACCCCCGGACGCTCGGCATGCTGCAAAGACGGATTGCCGATTTATCCCGAACGCAGATCCATTGCAAAGGCGTGAGCCGAGGTTTCCGTATCTCGTCGTTGCGCGGATGCCGCGAATTGATCGATCGCTTGGCGGAAAAACTAAAATAGATTTTCAAATATTCACCCTGTAATTTAACTCAATATGAAAATTATGTGTCAGGAGCACTACGACGAAGTAGTGTGTTATGCCGAACGAATCGGCGACAAAACATTGGAAGAACGGTTGAACGATCTGAAACGGTGGGAGCGGAATCCGAACTGTCCTTGTGAAATCGAACTGTATAAGGATTCCGCGCCTTATTCCTTTCTTTTCAGGCAGCGCTATGCCGACAGCAGTACAGGCATTGTCGGCGGACTGGTCTATCACGGCACACCCGATCGTTCGGGATGTTACTGCGAACCGAGAATCCGCGGCTGGGAAATTCATACGTGAAATGCGGATTCTGATTTGACAATGAATCTTGATTAATAAATGACGTATAAAAAACGAACCGATGAAACAAAATAAAAGTATTATAGACCGCTATTTCGACTATATGCGGGATAGCTGGTGCGAAGAAGAATGCCGCACGATCTTCGGCACACGGGCTGCGAGCGTGTGGAAAGTGTGGTGCCGAAGTATTGCACCTGACCTGTGCGGTGCAGCCCGACGATTCTATATCGCTCTCGATAGGGGCAATCGGCGGCTGTTGATCGAGCACATTGCGTGTGCTGTTCGAGGACAAGACGAGGAATGCCTTTCTAAGGAGCCGAGTGTCCTTGTTTGTCAGGAATGCGGCTCGCGTGAGATACAGATGATGGCGTGGGTCGATCCTAATACGTTGGAGTATGTATCCTCGATAGACGCGGATGCTGACGATCAATGGTGCGATGCGTGTCAGGAGCACATATGGTTTTGCTCGCTCGAAGAGTTCGGAGATAACCTCGATGCCTGGTGGTTGGCAGTGGACTTCCCGAAAATGGAACGGATTACGGGATTGTCTGCGGCGAATTATCCGGCGGATGACGAGGGACAAGCGTTCCTCGATGCCTGCAACACTTGGTGGAAAGCCCTCGACTATGAACGAAAACGGGCTATCTGGATGGAGAACGACCAGAGTCGGACGGAGCGGCAAAACGAAGACGAAAACGAGATGTAATCAAGTTCAATAACATGAAATAATCGATTGGGTGAAATTTCCAGTCTGGAAAATTGTCATTTTATCAATATATCGTAGAACAATAAATTGCACTCTATAGCATGATAACATGAAGAATTTTAATTGATCCAGGTCCATATTGAAAAACAGACGTAACCGTGATACTTTTTTAATTTGTATAACACGTCAGTGTCCAATTTGAAAGATACAGGGGTTAAATAAGTCGTACTTTGCAGTTGAAAATTAATGTTATCATATTTTTTCGCAATAGCTATAAACTCCTTCTCCCGCCTATCCATCATATTGAGAACATCTTCGAAAGATTCTTGAAGGAGCCAAAGATTTTGTGCATATCTGGTAGGAGAAACAAATTCCCATGTATTTATTTTCCATATAGCTTCAGGCGGTTTTTTTCCGCCCATATGTGCTCCTTTGATCTGTTTTCTTGACGGTTCTATGCCAACAATTTCAGATACAATGTCCGGTTTATCATTTAACGTATCAATCCAAAGTAAACATTTATAATTCGTGTCTGAATTTACTTCCGACTTTTCACTGCTTATAATATTATTTGAATCCTCTTGAACTGTAATTTGATAATCTATCGAACAGTGATAATCACATAATTTCTCAATTACGCGGGTGGATAGGTCAAATTGCAGCCAAGGTTGATCTACATAGTATGTCAAGGCTCGCAGTTGAATATGAATTCCATGATATTTTTCTTTAATAAAATAGAATTCCGACTGGCAAGAATCCAATATTTTGAAAATATCTTCGAAAGCATCGTTGTATTGATTTATACGATAGCTACTATCGATATGTTCAGCAGAATGCAGTTCCCAAACATTTTGATTGAAAAATCGGGAATTTCCTTTATCGCCTTTTATATAGATTTTAGACGGTTTTATTCGAGTCTGCTTTGTAATGGTATCCGGATGCTCTTCCCCTGTATCAATCCAGAGGTAACATTGGAATATTTCTTTACTGACACTCATACGATTATTGTATTAGATAATCATGTATATTCATGTATGTCGGCTCAAAATGTGCTCCATCCGGAGTACTATAATATATATTTCCCTGTTGATCTTTGTAATAATCAATTTTTTGCCCGTTGCCCTGTTTGGGTTTATATCCGTGCGGTTCAAATCCATTTTCTTGCATTTTCTTCATTTGATTAGGGCTTATTCTTTTATATTGTTTTTCTTTTGAAGACTCAATTTTTGCTTTACCTCTATTATATCCTTGTGATGCATTATTAGCGGCATTCCCCATCAACGTAATTCCGAGGGCTTTCATCCCTAATCCTGTTAATGCAACGCCTTCTCCGATTGTTGCAAGAGGAACTGTAACTTCTGCGGATGCACCTGCCGTTGCCATTGTCGTACCAGCGGCTAACGATCCTACAGCCATTCCTGTAGCCATCAACCCTTCCCCAGACTCCGATAACTTATTACCTGTAATACCCGCCAATATATCTGATGTTTGCAAAGCATTGTTGTAATCTACAGGATCGGTTGGAGTATAGCTGTCTCGTAGTCCAGTTGTACCCGGAATGATATTTGTAACAAAACCAATAGCATATCCTACGGCTGCATCTTTTATCGATTGTCCTTTCTTGTCACTGAACCGTATGGGATTGCCCGCGCAGTAGTTGTATGCTCCGATACGGAAATACTTCTCCAACAACGGATCCTGCTGCAAGAACGTTACCCCTTCGGGATCGTAGAACCTTGCGCTGAAATCGAGATAGTGTGCCGAGGAAGAGTATGTCTGCTGAATTTCCTTTCCCGAAAACGTGTATCGGTTGTCCGATGTCGGCATATCGGGCTGTTCCCACGCCTTGCCGAAGGGATAGTAATCCTTGCGGTCGAGGTCTTCGCGTCTTGTTGGCGTTACCTTTGCTACTACGCGCGTACTGCCCAGATGATCCGTCAGGAAATAGTACACCTCCGAACTTGTTCCGTCATTCGTTCCTACGATCCGTCCGCCGCCGAACGACGCGCTCTCGAATGAATTTACTGTTCCGTAGTCCATCGAATATACCAAAGAACCCGCATACTGATAACCGGAGTTTTCGTAATCGCCGACACTCGTCTTCGTGCCGTCGGCCAAATACGAATAGCGGTGCGAAATCTCACCCGAGCCCCAGTTATCCTGTATATACTCCGGTAAGTTAAGAATATTATACGACATTCCAAAACCTGTCAGGGCGTCTTCGGTCATATTGCCATTGGCGTCGTAACCATAGGAACTATTGCTATTCCGCTCTTTTGTGCGTTGATTGCCAATATATTCGAATCCGTAGGACTGCACGTTTTCGTCCGGAGAACCTTGTCTGTTCAGCGTAAGAATATTACTGTTTTTGTCATAAGACATCCGTTCGGAGAACCCCGATACGGCTCCGTCCAACGTATCGTCGTCGCGGGAGTAGAGATCGGCGCTTTGCAGCCGTCCCAGATCATCGTAGGTGTAAGCGTAGGTGTAGTCATCGCACAGGGTCGCACCATCGACCTGCTTGTGCTGCCATTTCCATTCGGTGATGTTCCCCGTATAGGATGCGGCGACCCAATCGCGACGAGGATCGAAGTACCGTAAATTCATCTCGAAGAGTTCGCTCGACTTCTCTGTAAGCCAACCCTGAATGTTGTAGTCCATCGTCTCGTGGATGGCGTACACGCCTGTACCGTAGGTTTTGCCCGTAAGCTGCCCCAAATCGTCGTAGGTGTGGTTCACCACGGCCTGCTCGCCGTTGTTGAGCCGTGCAGTCTCCTTCACGAGACGGTCGCGCGTATCATATGAGAATGTGCGGTCGAGATCGTCCGTTTTACCTCCATAAGTATAACTCTCGCGCTGGGCGACGATGTTGCCTGCGAAATCGTACTTATTGGATATGCGCAACAGATTGTCGCCGTCTTCGTCGCATTCGACGCGCTGAATTGCACGCCCTTTCGAATCGTAATAGAAAACCCGTTCCCGATAGCCGTCCACGCCGTTCTCGTTCAGTACAGCCAACTTTTCATAGACCGGCAAGCCGACGGTACGTTCGTCTTCGGCCTCCGTCAATGCCGGCAGATTTGCGAAGTCCAGCTCTTTTCGCAAGTCTGCGGGATATTCGTCATACATATGCCTGTAAATGAGTGTTGCGTCTGCCATCGTATAGAGATCGGGTGCCGAACCCGTGTCGAATGCTGCCTGCAACGTATCGCGCCGTGCCGCACCCTGAACTTCGGAGTCTTCGACCAAAGACTGTTCAAGGACACGGCCGAAGGCGTCGTAAGTAAACCTCAGCCATCGTTTGCGTACGCGCAGATTGCCGTCCTGCTGCATCGCAATCCGATCGGCGGAGTCGTAAACCAAATGCTCCTCTTCGCGTCCGGGGGATCGTTTGCCTACGACACGACTGCGGGCATCGTATTCGTAACGATAACAATAGCTCTTCGCAAAGTCGTCATTGACGGAGTATTGACGCCCCTGTATAAGTTGTGCGGCACCTTCGGGCGTCACGACCCATGCCAAGCGTCCGCAATCGTCATAAACATAATGCGTGAACACCGGATCGACCGTGCCGTCGTCGTCTCTGAGTCGTCGTTCTTCGCAAACCGTGCGCTGCTCCTTGTCGGTATAGACGACCGATACGGCCCCGTCCTCATCCGTAGTTTTCACAACGGATAGTTCATTCGCTCCGTAGTATCCATTGATGCATAGTGCCTGTGTGGCGGGATCGACATCGAGACGCAGTACGCTCAGGGCGTCATTACCGGAATAGTCGTTGTGAAGCGCATGTTCGCCGGCACGATATTCCGCTCCCGGTTTGTAGGACCGCAATATCCGATTCAGGGGTGAGGATTCGTACTCGTCGCAAATGTAGGGATAGACATTGCTTCCCTGATGACCGTATCGCATCGAATAGAACGCATTCTGTGCGCTGACGGCCTTATCGACATATCGTCCGCGATTGTTTCCGAAAACAAACGGAAGGTACTTGTATGCCTCGCGGTGCCATTCGTCGTAGGCGATCGGGCGGACCAGATCCGAAACGCCGTTATCGACGGCGTCGATGGCGATCTCCTGCTCGGCATAACCCAGTCCGTCGTAGTAGGTCAGATCGATCATCGGACCGGTATCGTTGAGCCGACATCGGAGAATCCAGTTTTCGGAGTTCGTCGTCTCGATGATTCGATTACCGACAATTCGGACAGAATCCAACGGCAGCGTTTGTCCGGCATAGGATGCCGAGAGGACGTAGAGCCCCGAAGCGATGTCGCAGGACAACTCGCAGTCAGCGTCGTTTCCCAGGCCTGTTGCCACTGTCGCCCGATCACGGGATAACTCGTAACGCACATAGGGTTGCGTCTGATGCACGACTGTCCGCAGACGTTGGGAAGCCTCGTCGGCGATGAAGTCGACGTCGCATTGACGCAGCGAACCGCCGGCAGGCTGTGTGATGACGAGGCATCGGCCGTAGGCATCCTGCAAATAAGAGTTGTTGACGATCTCTCCGCCGCTCAGGTTCGGCGGGCAGGAAATCGCATAATACATCCGTTGTTCCGCTTCATCATAGCCGAATCCGAGCCGCATATGGGAATTCCACGAACGGGAATCGCCGCTGTTATAGGCCTCGCAGCCATCCGGACATACTCGCTCCATATCTTCAAACGACTCGATGATCGCCTCTTCTTTTCCGTGTGCATAGGAAAAATAAACCTTTGCAATACCTCCGTCGGCAGAAATCGTCACGGCGGTATCCGACAGCTCTTCGTACATGGCCTGGAACATCAGGAGGTATTTCACATCGAAGGATTCGAGATCGTTGACGCTATATCGGCCAGGAGTGAGATAGAGGTTTTCGAAGACGCAGCGTCCGCCCGTCCCCGTAATCGACGCCACCGCTTGCGGGACATCGGCATCGTAATTATAGATCGTGTAGATTTCGCCGACATTCGTGTCGTCGATCGTCAAGTCGCATGGACAGCCCGGGGCGATGAGAATCGTTCGGTCGGCAGGGATCTCCGGATCGGGCGTATCGTCCGTTCCTCGCTGTCGGATTTCGAGCATCCGATCGTTCGTGCCGAAGTAGACGGCTCGGGAACCGACGCCCGTATATTCATCGAGACGAAGCGTGACGGTAAACTGTTCGTCGGCATAGGATTCTACGGAGGTGACACGCACCCACGAGAATCCGGCGGTAAGGAGCTGTCGGTTCAAGTCGTTGGCCATACCCTCCAGATCGTATCCGGCGTCCAAACCTCCGTAGGTCTCGAACGAATAGGTCTGAGCGTCGGCGCTCAGCGGAATGCTGCCAGCATTTACATACCCCAGATCGGGATGCCAGAAAGGTTGTGCAGCCGAAGTCCATATACCGGTAAGAAGAAGAACGAAAAGAATATAGAACTTTTTCATAGTAACGGATTTTAACGGTTCACGATGTGATACAGATATTCGTTCGTCGGCTTTCCCGCGTCGTCGCGGATGCGGATAAGTCTGCCGTCAGCGTCGTATTCGTAGCTGGTGTCCCTTCCCGAAGGATCCGTAATACGAGTGATGCCTACCAACGGTTCGTAGGCGTAGGTCGTGACATGCACGTCGGGCAACGCCCGTAACGATGCCTCGACATTTCCGCTCAGGGCGTCCAGATTCGTCGCCAGCGGCTGCTGCTCAATCGTCGGCGGCAACAGCGGGGCAATCTGTGCGAACGTCGCGTTCTCAATGCGTGCCACAATGTATAAACCGTTATAACCCCAGATGTAGCAGGTGCTCGTTCCAGATTTGTCGGTCGTTTGCAGCGGATGACCCTGATAGTCGTAGCGGTCGTATGTCTGCTGATCCAGATAAACGATGTTATCCGGACGTGTCGCCGGCTCGATCATCGCCGTTTGCATACGATGGACCTTCGCGACATCCCGGTCGGGATGCGGATGGAAATAGATTGCTTTTTCCGCAGCGAGCACACGAGAAGAATCGGCGTGCGCTTCTCCGCGGAGCTTCCCCAAACGATCTACGGCGCGATGAAAGGCGAATACGACCTGCCGA